>Ga0315913_1010872_pt1 | contig 10391 bp, 7 predicted proteins | sample MpolsnodulesMG_FD_207736 | JGI IMG/M metagenome (GOLD analysis project Ga0315913, IMG submission 207736) | Medicago polymorpha root nodule microbial communities from Los Angeles, California, United States - small nodules | ecosystem: Host-associated > Plants > Roots > Nodule | place: USA... | reverse complement strand
TGATACAATCTGTGTCGACGCCACCTTTGACTCCATCTGCAGCATCATCGCCTACGGCTGGAACCATGTGGCAGACTCAGATTCAGCTTCATGCTGTAGTCCCTACCCTTCAAATGCCGAGAAGCAGATTTAAAACTTCAATGAATGCTAGAAATAATGCTGAATTTCTGGAACTTGAAAATCGCCTTACAGGTCTTGGATCTCCTTCAAATAGGCTTGCAGGAGTGAATCCTACTAACCTTGAAAACATTTTCGGGTCATCAATACAATCTCCAACATCAGTACAAGTGCATCAGAACACAAACCATCTACTTTGGGGCAATCCTTTTGATCTTACCAATTCAAATGTGATTGGATCATCACAATTTAGAGTTGATGCCTTTTCGAAGTGGAGCCAAAGCTTTATTGAGCGCAGCAGCGTTGCGAGCTTTACTTCCGAGCTTCCTTCTGCTAGTTCGGTTGCCATGGAACCTTCTGCCTTCTCTGGCTGGGGCTCTCCTGATGGAAAATTAGACTGGTCCATCCGCGACGATGAACTCAATAAAATGAGGAAATCTTATTCTTTCGGCATTCGAAACAGAAGTAGCACTTCAACAATGGCTGCTGCATTAAGTGTCGATGATCCAGATGTATTTTTCAGCCGAATCTTGGGTTAATTTGCTTGTGAATGATGGTCCAACAATGGAATTTGATCAACATTGAGTTGAAGATCAACTGCAATGCTGTAATCCGGATGCGCTTCCGTCTTGGACGGAGCAATTATGCGTGGAGCATGAGCAGATGATGGTGTAAATCTAACATTGGATCCTCTGTACATCTCTAGACTAGTTTATTTAATGCAAAAGTTGGACAGAATGCAAGTATTCTGCATCATAACAACTTATTGCTACTATTAGCCATTAGGGTATAGTAATATGGTTCCATTTTCTTCTCCCTAAATATTTGCTTTGTTATTAGTTATGTTCAAATTGAGTTGTAACTATCCAGCAACCAAGAGAACTGTGATTAATGTAATGAAATATTGATGAATGCAGATACAAATTCCAATTTTTAATTTGGATAACTCCTGTTTTTGGCTTTCATTTATCATATGTCACTTTTAATTTGAGTCATGCATATATACAATGTTTAACATGGTCCAATCCAGTTAAAAATTACATATGTTTATTTGCAAGTGTAGGACAGCTGTGGTGTGGCACTTCCTTGTGTCTTCCTTCATATGTTAGCTCGATTCCTTTTATATTCTTTCACGATCTTGCTTAATGTTTTGGCATAATCTGATATACATGTTTTTTTTATATTAGATTGTTATATTATAAATAGATGATAAAAGGTTCAAAGCAATAAGAACAGGCAAGTTTCCATACTCATGGAAGGGAAACCAGCAGCAACAATGCAGTTTTTGTTGTGAACTGTTCTGTGTTCAAAGTTAGAGGCTTTTTCGATATAGAAAAGGATCCTAAAATGTAAGTGAGGAAACAGTCCTTGAAGCTAAAAGATGTCAAACTGAGTTATCACTTGGACATGCTTCTGAGGATGTCATGAGAAGCAGTAGCGCAAATGTGAAGGTAGTTGCAATGAGGAAAGGAACATTTCTGAATAAAAGAAAGCTAGTTCAAATCAAAAGTAGTGATTCCAATGAGAAAGTAACTAGCAAGATAATTAAACATGTGAGAGAAGTGTCACGGTCCTATCTTGATCTGAATAGGCAGTTGAGTAGGAAATTGATTATGATGATTGTGAAAATGAAACTCTAGTTCAAAATTATGAAGCATGGTTAAATGATTTCCTATATCAAATTGACGGGAAAATGGTTTTTAAGCAATTCAATTTTGATTTACCTGTTGAGCAAGTAATAGAATGCATTAACAAACATTTGGATCCGAATCTGTGCTAGAAATTGATTGTGAGGTCATCTCACAGATACTCGAGCAAGCCATACTAAACAGAATAGCACAAAAATATTATTGTACAGACGAAATTTTGAGCATAAAATGCTCAAATTATATATTACATAAATTATAATTGATAAGTCATTGTCTATACTTTAATCATTTAGTCAACTGCCATGTCTTGATTATTAAACTAGCTTACATAATACCCAAATGCAGGCAGCAAAATTTGAATAGCCTATAAAAGCGTGATGCCTATTTCTTAATAACAACTTGAATCATTACCTCAAAAATGAGAATCAAAAGAAGGAAATAGAAAACATTATGTAAAGTTGCTTACTGCTTCTCCACTTGGGAAGTGCTTTGATCCCTTTGCAGCAGCTGATAATATACTAAAAAAATGAAAATGCAATGGTTGTTTCATGTTTGTTCTATTCATTCAGTATCCCTGAAGCTTCCACTAGTTAGCCACAATTTCTTCTGGATGATAAAAATAACTTCATCACTATCCTGAACAGAGTCAGAACCTGAATCTGCAACTGCTTCCCAGTGCAAAGCAGTTAAGTACTTCTTCACAAAATCAATCATTGGTTGTTTCTCACGGAAGATTACAAAACCGGTAGGTCTAAGCACACGGTCCATCTCAATTAATAGATCCTCTGGACTGCAATCTTTCTTCGCTACGTCAGACAAGACAGTCCATGCATGGAGCAAGTCGTAAGTCCGGGGGTATGTTGAGAATGCTTCACACCTGTTTGAGATGCATCGTGTTAGTTAGGACTCAAACTTCGAATCAAATGTCTCATCATTCATTAGAACTACCAACAAAAACTGACAAAGAAGAAGATGCTGCTAAATAGCGGTGACATGACACTATAGTGTAGCAGTATTCGACCAAATCGTTATTGTTCTACAATATGCTATTCAGCATAAAATGTTGTCGAATAGCTGTTGAAGTGGCGCTACAACACTATTTTGTAGCTAAATTTGAACAAACTACTATTTTCTGTGATCTGCAATTGACAATATTGGAATGGAAAGATATCAATAAACTTATAATTGAAGTAAAATGGATTCAATACCAGTCATGAGTGGCGCCTATGAGGCCTCTGTCATATATAACTTTAAGTGTGTTTGGTCCATCTTGAGGTACAACATTCATCACCCATACATCCTTGTCTTTAAGAGCAGCTCCAAATGAACCCATGTTAGCTTTCATATCCATAATATTCCTTATCGTATCTGATTTGATTTTTTTACTCATGAGACTCCAGTATTTATCAACTCTCTCTCGCCATAGTTCCTGTACCACAAGATAAAATGTAAGCCAACAGTTGGTTTATCTAAATGTATACTGTCATTAACAAGAGGTTCAATTGTAATTTTTAATTACCGTGTCCTTTTCGAACATTTCATTTGAATAGCCAAAATCAGCTAATCTAGGAGGAGGACTGGTCAATCTTGCAGGCCATGGAGCTAAGCCACTACCTTTAGCTTTGTTGTCATCTGATAAAATCCAACATAAATTTCAGTAGGTAAGTTTCAAACTCACGGCTTGTTATTGATCACATAAAGGCGAAACCTCTAAAAAAAATCTTTAATAATTAAAAAATCCATTTAATACTCAATGTTAGTTAGGGCTCTTTTGTTTCCTCGATGGAAATCAAACAATCCATTGCAGTCAAAGGATAATCAACCTTTGGCCAGAATGGACCATAGAAATCATAGAATACATATACATTGACAGATAAACCTAAAAGGAAAAACTTAAAGAGCATGCTACTAAAGAAATATCTATGAACTGATATTATAGAGAAATCTTTATTCCTCCTATGAGCAATAGAATACAAAAAGCCAACAAATAACAGAGAAAAAAAGAGTACTCACGTTCACTGTAAGGTGTGATGCAAACTTCCATATTTACTCCAAAAACTGCATCAGGATCTCCGTCAGACTGGCATAGAGGAGGGCGAGTACCAGGTTCTCTTTTTTTATAGCAATCATTTGTCAAAGGTTTTTGCCAGATAACAGTTTGGTCCTTTTTTGAAGCTATTCTCCAACACATACGCCCCACAAGATCACTCATTTCTTTCCATATCCTTAGATTCTCTTCATCCTGAGCATATGCTTCTGGAGACGAGTATGCGAAATAACCTCCTGGCCTGAGAACCCGGTCTAATTCAAGAAGTAGTATTCCATCTCTCTGAAGCCAATCAATTCGACAACGAGAACAATGAGCAAGTTCAAAAGATCTGCTTGGGTATGGAAGTCTCTTAGTTCCCAACACACCAAGATATGCCGGAATTCCTCTTTCGAGGGCAAATTGGATTTGATTTTGATGCACATCATTTGGTGCCAAGGACATTGTAATGATATCAGATGCAAGAAGGTATCCTCCGAAACTTGCAACACCACAGCCAACATCAAGCACTGTCCGCAATCTTCCTTCATTGTTTAGATTATTGTTCGAAAAGTTAAGCATCTGGCAATGCAAAGTTGAAACTGGATTGTTAATAAAATGACTTATCCATGAAATGCAAGCAAATCTAGATAAACAGAATACATAAAACAACCAGCATTGTCCAACATGATATGATAATGACTCATTTAAAGAAAATGACCATATCTAAATCTTCGAGGACAACATTTCGAAATGCTTGAGGTATTGAATGGAAACATACAATCCCTCATAGTATGAACAAGCAAAATGCATAGGCAAACTTTTATTGAGTGAAAAAATATCATGTCTAGTAATTATGAATCAGGTATATTATGCTACTAAGGTATGGACCAATTTTTCTAGAAGCTTAAGCTACAAGGTGGTTGCATATAAATGCACAGCTTATAATACATACATCTATATATAAAAGTGTATTAAAATGACATAGTTAGATGTGAGGGACGCATTAAAAATTCCAAAAAACGAAATAGTGATAAAAGGAAAAAGGGAGGAGAAAGAATAGGAGAGAAACAAATACACTGGCGATAAAATATAAGGTGTAATTATCTCAAATAAATTATTTATGTATCATTTTAAATTTACCAAATACACTTCAAACCATGTATGTTCCGTTAATGTACAAAAAACAAAATATGGATTATTTTGAACTTCTGGACCATCAAATGAAAATGGAAAACTGTGAAAACATTTTCATTTGAAGTAGAAGGACTATGTACGGACACTTGCATAACACAGATAATATCCCACATAACTCCCATATCTGGAAACATTCTCAAGGGTAAAACCAGTAAAGCCAGATGCAGACTTACATTTGCCATTGATGCAATGTACTTATCAGCTCCATAATGAAAATGAGTCCCGCCTCCAGGAAACACTATCTTTTCACCTTTTTCAACCATCCAGTTCTGGTCAGATTTCTCGTGTGCTAGGTGAGTATGCGGGATATTTGCTTTCCACACCTCATCTCTGCTTTTTGGCCACTTAACAGGGACCTGAAACATTAGAGAATTGACAAATGCTTGGATTAAAATAATACATATGTATCAGAGGATACATTGAAAATCACATTTGTTGAAGTTATGGGTTTCAGATAAAAGGAGGAGAGAAATAATAAGAACTTTGAATGTGATTAATAATAACATGATGCTGACTTAATACAAAAGACTAAGCACTAACTTCTATTTATTCTAACAAGACTCCTAATCTTGAATAAATAGGAACGTAAGAAAAGAAATCATGATAATAGTTAAGAAATATGTAAAACTTAATCCTAGGGGGTAATCTGAGATGCTCTAAGATTAAAAATTGATCCAAGGGGATAAGCTTAGATATTCTGACATAATATCAAGATATTATTTTATATTCTAGCAACATCAACTCTTGGTAAAGCTTTACCTTGTATCCTGCTGGAGGTGGAATCAAGCAATTGTAGCGCCTTTCTGCAGGAGGACAATGTCTCTCATAGTGTTCCATCACAGACAAGTCCAATTTCATCCGCAGTTGATAGATAAGGTGTCTATCTAAACAAGGAATCAACTCCGAATGTCGATCATCACAAACCTTCAAAAGAAGAAACATTATAAATATCACATGATTGATAATGAGCCAAAAATATTGCTGCATCTGAATGATGTGCATAAACTTGATTGTGGCCACTTATTATACAGGAAACAATTAATTTTATTTTCATTATGCAAACATGAGTCTTGTTGACTGATTTAGTTACTATATGTGGACACTAAATCAGTTTTTTCGAAAACTGTAATTTTCCATTTACATGTAATTTTAAGCATCTTATATAACTTGTATCTATTATTTATTTATTGATTTATCAGAAATTACTAAATTCTTGTACACATGAGCTTGGCAACCTGAAATTGACTTGAAAACCCTACACAAGAGACTTAGTTATTTCTATTAATGCAAAGACGGATAAAACCAAATATCAAAAGCAAAAATAGAGTGGATGTCCCTTTTGTCTAAGTTTACAAAGAGACTTACAGGGAAACTCTTTGGAACAATATTGTCCTCCTCATCAACCTGCCCGAAACTCGATGAAGATTCATCTTGCTTGCCATCATTGTCATCATCTGCACCCAAATATGATGACCCGAGTTTCCTTAATGATTTGCCATATTCTAGAGCAGATGAACCACTACTTTGAGAACCAAAGATGGATCCACCATACACATACAATAAACCAATAAAAACCGTCACAACACAGATGGAAGCAACTATGCGCTTCTTCTGTGACCCATCAGATCTTCCCCTCGACATTTATTAGTTGAAACTTGAAATCAATACAGATCCAAATTCCAACTTTCAGATCCAAATTCCGATTAAAAGGATCTTGCTTGACCAGACATTCAGAGCCAAATCCACAATCCAAAACCCAACTGAACGTCGCAACACCAATAATTCAAATCAGAATTATGTAACTTCCTCACAATACAATACACTGACTTAATGATTAACCTGCAATTAAGGAAGGAAACAGTAATCAGCAAATTCGGTACTTGACTTTTAAGTTACCTGCAGATCTTTATTATAAGTATACATCACGAAAAAGTTTAAACTAAGATAGGAAAAACAGTCCAAATAAAGAGACCAATTCAAACTTCTTTATCCAATGCAAATTGGTGATCTAACATATACAATCCTAGAATGTAACTAAAGTCATTGCAATTCAGTTCAACATTAAGTTAAAACTCAATCCACAAGATTCCTCATTCATTTCAAGTTTTTAACCAAATACTTTGGACTAGACATTACATAGGAGGGAAAATAATACAAAATTATAAAAGTGAATGATGACAATCATGATATTCATCAAGTAAAGTGACAGTAAAAAACCAAGTCAAAATGATGGATCAATCCAAATCACCCCATAAAAAGAAACATGATTTATGATATAAAGTGACAAGTGAACACATCCTTAGCAAAAATATAATTCAGGAAAATTCAAATTGGCAATTGAGGATTAAAATCAAACACCATGAATCATGTTAACAATAAATACAAATAATAACCATACAATTAAACAGAACTACCAGATCTAGCATAATGGAAAACAACACTAGCATTGAAAAAGGTAACTCTCATTAATAACAAGTTATAATCATAGAAATAATAGACTCTAAGCTCAAAGGTGCTGAACATTAGCATTCAATTCAATACATCAGTAGCAACAACCATCATAATTCACAACAAGAACCAGTAACACAAACTAAAAAAAACCACATAGTAGAATGTTCCAGATCCATTACAATCCCAAAAAACAATGCAAAACAATAGAATTAGAGAAAAAGCTTACTGGGTTTAGCTTAGAATCCAATTGGGTCAAAGAAAAACAAAAGCTTTATCAAAAAGAATAAGAAGAAAAAAAAACAAGAGTGAGATTGAGATCTCAACAAGTGTTTGTATTTTAGTTATGTGTATGAGAATGAGATAGAGAGACAGTAGAATAACCGACAGTGTGAAATTTAAGGTGGTGTGTTTTCCAACCTAAAAGTGTGTAGAAACAGTTTGCAAAAACAGCAAATTGACCTGTGATTAAGGTAGCAACTTTTATGGATAAATATAATATAGATTAATCAATTAAATCATTAATTAATTAATTGTAAACTTACTCGTTAAGAAGTTGACTTAACCGCAAAGTTGTGAGTTCAATTTTCGCACAAGAGTTTTGTGTAGATGATCGATAAAATGTAAAAATAATTTTGTTAATGCTCGGAGAGAGTTACGTTTATGTCTGTACTGACTCTGATGAGTTCCATTGCGAGGAAAAAAGTAATGCATGTGAATTAATTTACCACCGCGATTCCACTTGGAGAAAGTGGGTTTGCACTTAACACTGACAGTGAACCGCGTTTTCCAGCTCTTTGATTCAGTCGGTGGCTTTATTTTATGCCACAAATATTGTGACTTAAAATCAGGTCACGTCGTTGAAACAGAATTTTTAATATTATAAGGGAAATATTGAGAATCTTATCGGTTTGTATTGATTTAAAGATTTTTTAAAATTTGTACCAAAAAAGAAATGATTTTTTGAAATAAAATAAATGGAAAGAAAAGGTTTCCTACTTGTGTAGATGAGGTATTAACGCACCGCAAAGAAAAAAAGATGAGATATTAACTGTTTTTTTGGTATGGGAAGTTGGAAGTGAAATTGGGATGGAATATTAGGTTGGATATTTGATTTTATGGTTTGTCTACCTTCTTATATAATATTATATAGGTCAAGACAATAAAAAATACCAAGTTTTTATTGAAATGACAATAATTTACCACAAAATTATGTTTTTAATATGGGGCTTGTTATCTTAGATCAACAAAAACATAAAAGTTTAAGTTAGCAAATATGTACATTTTTATTTGGACGAAAATATCATTCATCTTTATTATTTACAACTAATAATTTTAAGTTAATTTAGTAATTTTTATTATAAAATATTTGTCAACTTGCATCAATTTCTTAATTTAGATCCACTTTTGTTATGAACATATTTATGTCACAATTACAAACATTAAACAACAAATAAAAAAGACAAAACGGTTTTGACAACCTTAAAAAAAAAGACAAAACAGTTTTGACAAAAAAACGGTTATAGTTTTTTTAAAATGGCATAATTACCCTTCGTATAATAATGGTTTATAATAGTAGTAGATGAATATTTTTATCCAAATGAAAATGTGCACACTTACTAACTTGAACATTCATGTCTAAGTTAGCAAACCCTTTTTATTATACTCCAAATGTCCTTATGTATAAGCCCCCTCTACATTTTTCATATTTCTTAAGAAAAGTTGTTAGTGTATTTAATGTGTCTATTTTGTATGTTAATATTACCAAATTATCCTTTGTTTGTATATGTATTAAATTTGACGTTTCATATTTCTAGATAAGTTAGTAGTATTAATTAAGAGTATGTATATGGAAGAAAAAAATAGTAAATACATTTGGTAATTTGAAAATGAGTTTATATTTAGGGACACATTTTTAGTCAAATGGACGTTTATATACAAGGATGGAGGGAGTAAATTGCATAAGTTACGAGATAAATTTATCACTTTTGGCTTTTAACACATGTAAATTTGCACTAAAATGTTGTTAAATCTAACTTTTTATATATATTTCTTTAAAAAAATAACTTTATAAATTTAGCGACAGTGGAATTCCAACATTATAGATTTGACATTCATCAAATTCAAACGAGTTCTTTTGACAAATATTTGTTCTTCATGGTATTTGTTAGATATAGTTGTATATTAATTAAAATTACTTCGATATTATTATATGTAAAATTTGAATTTTTAATTTCGAGTTCAGTTGGCAAGACAACTAAAGATAGCCGGAGAATTAAAACTACAAGTGTTACGCTCAAAAAAGATTACTTAGACAACACTCGAATAGCAGAAGACTTATAGCCAAAATAAGAGTAATATAAAGGATATCACTAGGTATTCAACCCGTGTTGCACGGGTTTGATTAAAATATTCTTAAACTTGTTATTTTCTCGTCCCGTGAATATAGAATATAAAGTAGATAAAAATTACTTTTGATATAAACCATGTGTCATTCACCTTTATTAGAAATCAATAGAAATTAATAAAAATTTGTTTTAATATATTTTCTTTGTTTACATTTATTTTAATATATTTATGGATTTTAAAAAGAAAAATATTATGAATTATATTCTAACTTGAGTCAATAAAATTATTTTATTTAAAGAAAATAGAAGGAGATAACTCAATTTTAATAAATTAATTAATTAAATGACTCATTTTCATATGTACCATTCAAACACTTCATGGCAACATAGTTTTTAGATAAAAAATTAATTATTCATCTTCTCCTCCTCCCTTCTACAAATACTTTATTTATTAATATTTAATTTGAATAATTATAGTTTCAATATTTAATTTCGGCATATACGAAGGATGCATATTATATTTAGCATTTTGGTGCTAAATACAAAACAATTTTTTATTAAAATAAAAATGTTGAATTTAAAAAATATGTGGAATATGATTTTAGC
>Ga0315913_1010871_pt1 | contig 10391 bp, 4 predicted proteins | sample MpolsnodulesMG_FD_207736 | JGI IMG/M metagenome (GOLD analysis project Ga0315913, IMG submission 207736) | Medicago polymorpha root nodule microbial communities from Los Angeles, California, United States - small nodules | ecosystem: Host-associated > Plants > Roots > Nodule | place: USA... | reverse complement strand
AAATAAAAAAAATTACAGGGGGGAAAACCAGAAATGACCTATATTACAGGGGGTAAAGACCTATAAACTCTAAGTTTAATTATTAGTTCCTAAACTAGAGAATTTTAAATAAGTCCTTTGTTAGAAAAACGGTTGTTGGGGAAATTTCTAAAACATTAGAACAATGAAGATTGTATTTAGAACTAATATGTGTTTTAGATTTGATTCACACCATGATGTTATGATTCAATATGACATATGATGAAGTACACTTGGCATAATATTATTGGTTGAGGCAAGTTGGCATGTGGAGATTTTAAAATTAAGAAAGCTTAAATTGTGCATAAATAGAAAGATGATAGTCACTAAGGGACATGTAGAAAAATGATGAAATCTCCCCTCCCTCCCTTTGATACTCTCTAATAGAGTAATGACTTAGGTCTTAGGACTAAGTCTTCTTCTATCTTTCTCTTTCTCTTCTATCTAAAAGAGTGGCTTGCAAGATAATAGTAGGATCAACACCATACCCAAAAAAACACACCAAATGCCAAAGGGCGCACCCAAACATATAGCTAACGAGACACATAAACGACAAAAAGAAAAAACAAAAGCATCCAAAACCAAAAAACCTCATGGGGCATTACCATAAATCAAAAATCAAAACACAACACCACAAGACGAAAACCAAAACACAACACTACAACACGAACTCCTCGAAACCATATTATTTTGGAATGAAATGTGTTTAACATTGCCACTTTAAGTTTTGATGATAACAATGTATTAAAAGTTCAATTGGATATGCTAATATTTTCTCAAGTGTGCAGGACCATAGACTAAGTTTTTATAAGTCTTTGATCAAAGTATTGGTTCTGGAAGAACAATTGAGAGCAAAAGATTTTTCAAAACGAAGCTATGTTGCAAGTCAGAGTCTGAAGAAAGCTAGAGTCTGAAGTCACCTAGAGTCTGAAGTTCATCAGAGTCTGAAGTGAAGAACCTAAATCGGTTATTCGAAGACACAAGTTAGCATAAGGAATAGAAGCATGGAGCAACGACTATTTCAGAGGAATTAGAAAGCATTGGATGCTTATCCACTGAAGGAGCGCAAAGAAAAGACAAATAGTACAATTGTACAACCACTACTCCACTACTCCACTCTTGTCTACCCATAATACTGCTACAGTTGTGTCCTTGCTGGTTAATTCTCCAAACAAGGAATGGATTTCAAATTATTCTCTCCTATGACATTAACCAAATCAAGCAACAAACTCTTTGATGCGCTGGCAAATCTCAACGTCTCTTTCATACCTCTATATAATGGAATGAAGACTCGAAGTTCAGTAGAGACTCAACAACAATTTGACTGTGTCAAAACTCTACTGAAATTGTTGTGCATCATTTACTTGAAATTTCTTAACAACTTTCATATCTTTGAAATTCTAGAGTCTTAAGAGTCCAATTTGATTTGTTTTGTGAACACCACTAATTGTATATCAAGTGTTCAAACCAAACTTATTTCTTCGTAATTTGTTTGTTTAGAAGTCTTTTGCTTTTGTGCTTGAGCATACGAAATCTCTTGCTTATGTGCTTGAGTATTTGAAGTCTCTTGCTTGTGTGCTTGAGCATTAGTAATCAGAATTGGATTATAGTGAAATCTCCTTGGAAGTGTAAGGGGGACTTGACTACCTTCGGATTGTGGAAGGAACCAGGATAATTGCTTTGTGTCTTTCTTCTCTCTCTCTCTCTCTCTCTCTCTCTCTATCTCTCTCTCTCTCTGTTTTTTCCGCTGCATTTAGTTTCTGAACATCGCTTCAGAAGCTGAGTTCTATCTGCTTCTAAACAGTGACTTTAGTAGGAGATAACGAAGAAAAAGCTAACACAATTCAACCCCTCCTTCTTGTGTTTTTCTCACCTTCACAATATTGGTTGGGTAAAGAGCAGAATTCATTTCTAATTGCATAATTTTGGTCCCAATTTCATAAATTTAGATCAATCCAACATGAAAACAACGGACATAATTGTTGAGAGTCTTCATAAATAAGATGATAAATTGGATCGTGACCAAGCATACAAAGCCAAAATAAATGCAATTCAAATGATCCAGCAGAGTGTAATTGAGCAATTTATTGTTACGTCATCAAATTTAATAGTCAAAATATTAGAAATGTGGGACCAAAATTGCAGTTTTGCCAAAACAGAAGAGTCAAAAATACATTTAAGCTTAGTATTTGTCTTCGATGGTGAGTGGTGACGACTGACGACTAGTTAAGCTTTGCATTTTGCACCAAATTTTTAAGTGTCTCGTTTAAATTTGGCTCATCATTGATTGCATATCAATGCCATTGTACGTGTTGATAGATAATTAGATATAAGGAGGAGAATCATGCATGATGAAGAGGCTAGGAGCTATTGCCTATGGAAAATGTTTTTTTGGGCACATATACATCCATTAAATATCTTGAGAGTTATATCATAAATGTGGTATATTGATCATCAAAATATAATTAAAAAAATATTGGTGATCTGATATGAAGAATGAGATATAGAAGAAAAAAAATGAGATGTTAAATGTGCATTGGAGAGTTAGAGGGTCTTCAAACATCATTGTTGCCTATTAGCTTTCAACTTAGTCAAGTGATTTGCAATGAAACATTGAAAAAATAATTTCTTTATGAATGAAAGTAGACTATGATTTTTGTTTTTTTGGCTAAATAGAAAATAATTCACTAAATTCGTGTCAGTTAACTCACTAACATCAACATTGAAAGCCACTAATTCAAATGCAAGATGTCTCCAAGGAAGAAGCTTACTAATAAAAAGAATTGGAATTATCACAACCAAAGACAACGATAACATAATTCAGTAAGGGAAAAATTGTGTGCGAGTCTTCAAGCCTGAGCAGTTTCCATTAAAGTCAACAAGACCAAATCATCAATCGATGGACGATGAAAACGTTCTGAAGTTGTTACTTTTGGAAGTTTGTAAATAGCGTCATCTCCCAGCTGGGGACTTGCGGTTGTCGAAGTATCAAGCATGCAAAGTGAGGTGATCTTGAATCAGAGGCGGTTTTACCCCAGCGAGCCTGGGCATATGCCCGGACTCAACCCATACTTTTTGTATCACTATAAGGTTAATGTCCCAATGACATTAGCCGTGCATTCGGGGACCTATAGGAAAAAGAGGAGAGGTCAATTGGAGTGGAAGCTGGCTGTCACTGCATGTTTTCCACCTTTATTTATGGACAAAACCGTAGGTAATTCTAATGATACCATTTTAAAAACATTAAGGACCTCTCCCTATGGTTCCGGCTGTCACTATTTTTTTAATTTTTTTTTAATATTTTCTATTCTTCTATAAATTTTAAAAATGAATAATTCATAAAATTATCAAAAGTTGGAAGTCCTCTCTATAAGCACTCTCAATAAGCTAGTAAAATAATCTTATAAGCCCGTGAGAAATAATTGTTACTACAAGATTAACGATGTGTGGTTCAATGACTTGATGATATGTTACATCGAGCGGGAGATATTCAAGTCACTTGATGATGTTGATATTATTTGAACATTAACAGCAAAAACATCTCGGAAAGGGCATTTACCTCTTAATTTTATTTAGCACGCTATTGACATGTTATGTTTCATCTCTTATTTTAAATTGTACTTTTGTCGACAAAATGACGAGCCTATTTTATTTCTATTTATGACTATTCATATATTATGTCACATGCGAATTTGCGGTTAAAATTTCGACCAGTCTCTATAAATTTTTTGGCTCCGCCATTGTCTTAAATGGCGTAAAGATCCTTAGGGAGGTTTGACGTGTCAAGACCAACAGAAACAAAGGAGAAGGAATATGAAGGAGATCCTCGGTTGGGTTCATCAAGGTCATCAGCCATAAAGAATGATGATTATGGGAATCAGATAAATACAATGTAAAATTAGGGTTTGGTAAAAATGAGAGTGCTTGGAATAAGTTAGAAGATTAAAAGAAAGCACTACGCATGTAAGCAACAAAGAGGAAGTAGATAACAAAGGGAAGGACATATAGGGTTTAAACAAGCTATTTATAGAAGAGGATCACCTAATAATAAGGTTAATTAATTAAATACTCCAACTACACTACAAGAAAATATGTGATTTGCTATGACCATTTTCGTAGCTAATTCGTAGCTAATTTCTAGCAAACGAGTTTTGCTAGGAATACGCTGCAGAATACCTATTGCATCTATATATATGCTTCTCTGATGAAGAACCAAAACCCAAATACAGTACACTGACAATAGCCCAAACCTAAACCAAATAGAACATACACAAAAAACATCGAATCAAATAAATGCATCAAATTAGAAATGATAATCTGAAAATTAGGGTTTAGGATTGGGGAAATTAGTCCAAATGTCAATCAAAAGTATGAGAAATGCACTACAAACACAAAATGGTTGTAGATCCATACCAGAAAAGCTATGGAGTGTGAAATAAACGTGAATAAGAACGTGAAATGCTATGGAGCTATCCGCTGCAGAATGCAAGCTATCAAGGTCTAAATCTGAAAAAACCGATGGTCAATGATCTGCAACGGTAGTGCGATTCCTTATTGGTGGTGCGATGAGAGAGGAACGGTGGCGCATTGAACCATCACGGTGTTGCGATGAACCACAACTGTGAAACTGTGGAGAAATCGTAAAGAGGAGAGAGGGAGAGAATAGTAAATGAAAATGTTTACATTTTTTTTTTGTTTTATAAAAGAAAATTTTGAAAGAATAGCATCTTTTGAATTAAAAAAAAACTAAATAAATGCTGTAAAAAGGAACAAACAAATCGACAGTGGTAAAATCATATCCAACCAACCACAAATTTACAGTAGCAAGAATTTTCCTTCAAAAAAAATAGTAGCAAGAATTTGGTAGCAATACTAATATTTTCTTGTAGTGCTAGTTTGAAAAATCAAGATTACTGTTGGAATGGTTAATTTGGTATAGTTTAATGAGTCTTCACCCATTCGCAAGCCTAGACAGACTTTGCAACTAGGGGTGTTCAAAAAATCTAGTAAACCCTAGTGATTTTTAAACCCAAAACCATTTATTAAAACCTTCTTCTAGATCTCTAAGCCTCTTCCAGATCTAATCATTCTTTCTCTATCGATCCCTAATCTTTTTAAGATCAATTTAAATTAGTTAGCATGTTCATCAAACCACAACATCACTTCCTCCGCAACCTTATCTTGTGTCGGCAACTAATATTTCACTTCCACGTGATTTTGAAAACTCCATAGTGTTGGCTATTGCCGATGAGAATGAATTGCATGATCCATATGAAGATTTCAAATTTTTCATATTTCAAAATGATATATTGGAGATATAGATCTACATCTACTGAGAAAAGATTTCCAAGAACTTAAATCCTTTCTTCATCTTGCTTCAAAGTGTCAACACCATGTCATTGTTCAAGCGTTTATAGACATATGTGAAGAAATATTCGGTAAAAAGCTTTTCAGTAATTGAGGTAGGAATGAAGCTTTATAATGGAATAATCACATCATTGGTGAATATTGCTAATGGAGGTAGGAATGAAGCTTTATAATGGAATAGTCGCATCATTGGTAAATATTGCTAATTCTAGAATCATAAGCACATAATTCGCAATTAACGTTGTTACACATCACTGGCGAGTTCGCGGTACACCATATGTAAATAATTTGGCACAAATTGGAGTATAGAGTTTTGATACATGTCGATTCGTAGTGGTATCAGTACTACTTTTTTTTTTTGTGGTGTTACCTTTTTTTTTTGGTGGTGTAGTATCAGTACTACTTAATTAAGTATAGTAAGCAATCAATAAGTTTTTAAAGAAAAAAATATATTTTCTTAATTATCTCCTACTCAACCATCTCTTCCTCTTTTTCGATATCCACTTATCTCAGTTCGTCGATTTCGAGGAATTATAGAGGAATTTGTGCAAACAAATTCGCAAAAGTACCTCGAACCAGTACATAAGTAGCAATTCGAAGTTCACAACAAGAGAATTATGTGACTATGAAAAGAATACACTTGTGAATTCCTTGAAGTCACACATGGGAAAATCCACTCCATGTGAAAGTTATGTTTGTTCTAAAAACAAGTTATGATGATACGGGCCAGACCCAATCATAATTTGGGTTGACCAACAAGAAATCCCATAAAAACATAGTATAAGGCCTAATAACGTGACCAGATCCAACACCATTTGATGTGACTACCTCGCATCATGACACAGTGTAACACATGATCCTATCTCTTGATCACCTCAAACGACATCATGCCTAGAGCGACGCAAGATAAATCCTACATGCATTGTCTCAAGAACCACATTGTTCTGACCTCTAGAACGAGAGGAGCACCAACATGCTCCACTACCTTAAATTTTAAGAACCTGTAATATACGCAATGAGTTGTTCCTTATTACATGGTGTTCATTTGAATCAGATAGGCGCTTAAAATGAAAACCACATTGTACAAGTAGGCTAAGGCAGCCATCCCCCAGCCAAATTCAACAACCATCTCCAATTCACGAAAATATTCCAAGTAAAACACATCAACATAAGGGGTGTTCTTCTCCGAGAAGAGAGAGGTACCCACCAAGTATACTAGATTTATCCTAATGGCGTAGTGCCGATTCAACTATGTCACCACCATATCACCTTCCTACTCACCCTTTTGTGATGTCTGCACACGCCTTGTGAACTTAAGCGTCAGGAAGTTGAACCATGTATACGCATCATTCGTGATATGCACTTCCCAATTAGCATCCTCTAGGTCAACACCTCTGAGCACCACCACTAGCTCTATCCCTTCATGTTTGGTCAGTTTCTCGTTGTGGTCCAGCAAATGCCCTTCGATTGAAAGATGCAGTAGACATGGCACGTCATCCAATGTCGTTGTTATATTTTCAACTGGAATATGGAAGCTAGATGTCACCTCTTAGAAAAGGCGGACAACTAGTTAATGTTGTTATTATCCTCTGTTTTGAGAACATATGTGAACCATCTCTCCTTCGGAGTATTCATCCTTATGATCTTTTTTCCGTTGTTGATGCATTTCAAAGTTTTACGAAACTGAAAAAAGCAAAAAAGGTTAAATTAAAGTAAATATTAACAATTTATACAATAAAAAAGAAATTGAACCAACAAAATTCAAATAAATAATAAATCGTATAACATTGATGTTTCTTACATCTCCCACCCATATGTGTTTAACCACGTGGTGAAAATACATGGCCAAGACTGACGTATCCTCTAGGACACCATAATATGAGTCTTAAGGCTTTCTTGGTACCCCCTCCTGTTGGGGCTCATGTACTGGCTTAGGCTCATCCTTGGAGACATCATGAGGCTCCTACTTCTGAGAGGATCCCAATTTAGCACATCTGGCCTTCCGCGAATGCTTCTCATTTGTCGAGGCAATCATGCTCATCATGTTGCCTCTAATATGGTCAGGGTGTGCCTGTATATCTAAAATAAAGTAAAACATAGATACAAATCAAACAAATTAACAAAATTATGAGATATATCAAAATCCAACATTTCTAAGCCTATTTCGGATCTTAGAAGTTGAAACATTGAAGAAGACGTTTCTGATTCTAAAATCTAAACTCAACGAGTGGTTAGTTTATTTATTTTTATTAAAATAAACCACTAAACAAATGTTTGAGCAAATGTGACATCTTGTTTAGTGGTGGGAAAGATCTCAAAAGTGATGCATTAGAAACTTGACTAGAAAAATGTAAAAAATAAAATGCTGGTGTGAAGCATGCAGGATGCAATGAGAAATTCTATATATGTATAGGGGTGATGCATATGTAGAGTAATTAAAAAGTTAAAATATTTTTCGGGCCTAAGAATCAATCCTTATTGGCCTTGCAGCTTACACTGGCCTGACATACAATGCCTCAACCTCAAAGCTCATGAAGTAATTCTCGTATTAACGATAACTAGAGAGAGGTTTGGTGCTTGCAATTACTTTCGAAAACTTAAGCATTTTTGCTGAAAAATGCTCCAATTTTGTTTAATGACTGGTGTGATGTTTGGTGATACAATCAAAGATGGCTTTGGCTTTGTGTTCAGAGACCATAAAGCTACCTTTCTAGGAGCTTTTTCTCAAAATGGGGGATATGCTACTCCCTTGGAGGCAGAGTTTTGTGCATGCATGAAGGCTATTGAAAAAGCTCTTGATCTCAATTTCACCAGCCTAGTGTTGGAATTTGATTCTTTAGGGGTTATCAAGGCTTTAAAGAATTCAGAAGGAGTTCCCTGGAAAATGGCTGCTAGATGGCATAACTGCAAGCAGATATTATCTCAGTTTATAGGCTCCTTTTCTCATGTGCCTAAAGATGGGAACATGGTTGTTGATGCTTTGGCTAAGAATGGCCAAGCCCTTGCCATGCATTCTTCTCAGTGGTGGCCCTCACCCCCTCTCTTTCTTTCTCAGCTTTTATATAGGGACTCCTTAGACTTATCTTTTTCTAGAATTTATATTGATTAATTGTGTATGTGGTTCAGGCAGCTCCTGTCTTTTATATCATTTCTAGCTTGATAAAAAAAATGATACAGTCAAAGATTAAATACATATCCTCCTTAGTCGTTTTCACTCTATAAATCGTTGGAAGGAAATATATATGTGGAGCAAAATTGAACATCTGCTTCCTTTGGCCAACATTGTTTCTTGTGTATTTTGTTTGTCTTTGCAAGTTCAAATGAGGTTAATAAATCTCAATTCACTACTACGTTATGGAGCATATGGCACAGTAGAAATGCTTACCCTTGGAAGTAAAAACCTTTGAATGTTGCTGCAACTTGCAATCTTGCAATGGGTATTGTTCTTGCGTTCTTCTTGACCACATGGTGCAAACAAGCTCTACGTCACGTACATGATGACCCACCTATGGCGCCCTAATCTTAACCATGGAAGAAACCGAATCCCAATTGGTTGAAGTGTAATATGGGTTGCGCTCTTTACACAAAATAAGTGTTTTGGATTAGGCATATGTTTCCATGATAGCTCGAGGCATTTCGTCCGAGCTTACACGATGGGTTTCTCATCCATTAGTTTGGTGGTTGAATCTGAGACTACTATTCTTCGATTAGCAATTTAAATAGCAAGAGATAAGGGCTTGGATAGGGTAATTATTGAACGCGACTACCAAACTATCGTTTTATTTTTGACAAAGACAACCAAACTATCGTTAACGTTGTGCTTAATGTTCGTAATTATGAGAATGAACTTGGTACATTAGCTTCCAATTGTAGATCTCAACTATCAGCTAATGCTAGTTTCGGTCTAGATTTTACCCAAAATCAAGCTAATAAAGTCGCACATAATCTTGTCAGAACTTTATAATTGCGGAAAATCGAACAATTATACAATATCTGCCTTATGTAACACGTTGGGATTATTTAGCTACTATGTTCACAGAAGCAATAACCGTAAATGGACCGGAACAATTGGGAAATATTCAAGTACCTAAAAGAGCCAGCTATATACGAGTAATTATGTTGGAATTAAGTCGTATAGCTTCTCATCTACTATGGCTGGGCCCTTTTATGTCAGTCTAGCCCTATTATATTTTACTCTCCTTATTATTGAATTTTTCGGAAAGGGACTCTCCTTATTACTGTATTGACACTATTATTATGAATGGAATGAGATAAGCTTGTTTTGTCTATAAAAAAAAAAAAATCTAAATCCTCACATGCTTTTTAGTTTACGATATACGTACATCATGACATACATCAAACGATGGAAATGGATATTCCATTTGTTAATTTTGAAAGTAAACTTTATTAATTTAAATAAACCTTATGCAGTTTACAATATTGGAAAAGCAAACACAAAAAGCATATAATTAAACTAGTTTAAACACCATAAAAATTGCTCATAGGACCATCAAAGATGGCCATTTCTAATTGTTTTCGATCGGGGGGAAGTAAAATTCATACGGAATGAAAAGACAAGTTTTATGATCAACATTTTAAGCGATCCTCGTCATAATTTCTAAAGCTGCTTGCTTGTAAGTTTCCTCCATCGATTTTGCATCATGCGAAGCTTGTTTTGCCTGCAAAATCAACACAATTCAATTGAGTTGTTCAATCTCGTACTACCCAAGAAAATGCATTACATAATTTATTTTTAAATTTTCTTTCTTTTGGTTTGCTGAATATTCAATTATTTTTAATGAATTAATAAAATGCTATAACATATTTGTCAAGAAAGGAAGAAGAATGATAGAATGAAAAATGATAGAGAGAGAGAGAGAGAGAGAAGGTTTGAAACTTACATGAGCCATAATCATGTAGAAGTTTCCATTTGCATTGCACATAATGTTGGCAGAAATAACATCAACCTTATGTTTCTCCAACACCAAAGCAATTGTGGTCAAGAG
>Ga0315913_1010870_pt1 | contig 10391 bp, 5 predicted proteins | sample MpolsnodulesMG_FD_207736 | JGI IMG/M metagenome (GOLD analysis project Ga0315913, IMG submission 207736) | Medicago polymorpha root nodule microbial communities from Los Angeles, California, United States - small nodules | ecosystem: Host-associated > Plants > Roots > Nodule | place: USA... | reverse complement strand
AATCAAAGAATCGAATCACAATTATTAAGATTTTTTTTTTGTTGATATAATTAATCAAGATGTAAAAAACAATATTATAATATATTAATTATATATATATGTATGTGTGTGTGTGTGTGTGTGTGTATATATATATATAATATAATCAATATTCGTCCTTAAAAAAAATATCAATATACATATAAGACAACCATATACTCCATATAGATATTAGTGTACAGTTTGTTAAAAAAAAGACAAGTTAAGTTTGTTTTTTTTATTCAGTTTCATTTTGTTACGTAACAAAACAATAATAAAAATCTTCCTTAAAAAAAAAAACTAATAAAAATCTTAGTTACGTGTGTTACTTTAGTAAGATAAGTATATAGCAATTTTGTTAATTGTTACTCATGCGCCGCCAAAATAACTAACAGTATAATTAAAATATATATTTTGAAAAAGTGGATCCAGAGAGAATCGAAGGAGGTTACATAAATTCATAAGCTCCTTATTAAGCCAGAGGGTAAGCTGAAAATTTAGGCTTATTAAAATATGGCATAAGCAGCTTATGAAACTATGATAAGCTATTTTTATTTATTTACCCAAACACCTTTAAAAAGGCTTATGAGAGTAGATAAGCCCACATAAGCTCAAAATAAGCCAATCCAAACGGGGCCTTGGATTGACTTAGTTGAGCTTATCTACTGGCATTAGCACTTGTGAAACTGCTTGGAATAGCTTATAGAAACAACTTATGACATGTATATAAGCTGTTTTCAACTTATTTCCATAAGCTCTCTAGGAAAGCTTATAAAGCATCTTATACGAAAACAGATTGACATTATTTTATCTTTTGTCATACATATAGCTTATACATAAGCACTTGTACTATAAACATTTAATAAAGGTATTTGTCCAAAAAGGGACTTAGTGGAAGATGACAAATTATAAAATTTATCATTGTCCTTGAGGCATAACTAACGGGAAGTACACCGCGACAGTCCAGTTGTTCATTGATATAAGGAAGAAAAAGGAAATGCTAACCTTGCAGCATGTTCTGAAAAATATTTCCCAGGTTGTCTTTGCCTGAGTGCATGAAGATCCCCACCAGGACAAAACTCCATAACCAAGCAAGAGAATGATTCTGTCTCAAAGTGTGTGTACAATGAAGGTAAAAATGGATGATCGAGAGACTGCAATATCTCTCTTTCGGTCTGCGCCCTCGGAAGCTTCTTGCGACTCGACAGTTCAGTCTTGTTCATTACTTTCATTGCAAAACAAGTCCTTGTGCTGCTTAACTCTGCTAGATATACACTTCCTATGTCTCCACATCCCAATTTCTTCAACAACCTAAAATGTCTCATTTCCAATCCCCCATCCCGAACTCGGATCGCTTGAATTGCTTCCCATCTTACATCATTTGCCTTGTGAGGTTTATACATCGAACTGCTCAAGCTACTGATGCTGCTTTCATCGCTAACATCACTTCCAGTACTCCCTCTACAGATGCTCGTCTTCCTGCTCTCACCTGAATTAGTAACTTCTCCACTTTCAACTGACTTATCGACACTAACACATTCAGTGATTCCGGTGTTGGTGAAACTTTCTTTGGCTTCTAGAAAGTCAGTGGTAGAATATAAACTATTCTGTGGACTTGAGCAAAACGTAATCTCTGAGTTTTTCTGATCTATAACTTGTTTCGATGAACCCAATATGCCATTGTCAGATTCTAATATGTCGACGGAATTGTGATCAGTAGAATCGTCGCTGATGCACAATTTTGTTTCGATTGTGGAAATGTTCTTTACCAAACAACTTTCAAAAGTTTCGGTTTGGCTCGCATAGTCAGATTTACCATTAGGGTTGTCATGTTGCTCGACATTTTTAGCTTCCTCGTAGGTATCTTTCATCTTTCCTTCACTGTGATGATTGAAAGATGGCCCTTGATTTCTAGATGCTCCTAACGGCGGCCGAGACGTCGAAGGCGGATTGTGATCTACCCCGGAAACCGATTTCTGAACCTTTAGTAAAGAACCAGCTCCATCAAAAGGTGACTCCATCAATAAATTATTAACAAGCTGCAAAATCAAAATCAGCAAAGAAAATCTCAGAGATGTACTCATAAGAAGAAAAAAAACTCAATACTACAAGTTACAAAATCTCATGAAAAAATTCCTACTAAAAAGTAATTAACACAAATAAACTAGTTTTAATTAAAAACTTTACAAAATTAAAATTGGCACAGAAAACCTCAAAAATTGAAAATAAAATTAAAAATTGAAAATTAAAATTAAAATCAAGAGACCCATTTTAATTACAATCACCAGAAAACCATCTAATCAAACATAATCTATTTATAACAGAAATTGAAACACTAAATTTAGAAAAAGAAAACCATTGAAAAAAAAAAAAAGCTTTCAAATATCAAAGTTTAAGTCTTTTTACAAACATACCAATAGTCAACAAAAACATGAAGGAAAAAAAATAAAAATAAATAAACACAGTCTTATATTATTTGATTCCAAAATTTGTACTAACTTGTAACAACACTCCAAGTTAAAGTTATTGCTTTAATTATTCTTAAACTTTATCTTAGATTATACTACAAGAACAGGAATTGAAAACCATCTATAAAGAAAAAAAGCAAAAGGGTATGCTTAGAACAAGAAAAAAACCTGATCAAAGTAGAAAATTTGCAATGTAATTGCAAAAGAAAGCTTGTTCCATAGCTAAGAAAAAGACCCAGAAAGTGATTTGGCTTTGAAGAGAGGTTTCAGATCCGATCGAAAAAAGAACGAAGGGACAAAACAAATAACAAAAACAAGAATATTGGTAATAAATAATACTATGTTGTTGTTTTTTTATTATGTTGTGATAAAGTTTTTGGGGTTTGAGGAATGGGAAATGAAGTTGAGTTGAGAGAAACAAAGGTAATGAAAAGAATAAAAAAGTGGAATGAGTGAGTGATTTACTCTAAAAAATAATTCAATCTCGCCGAGTTTCATGTTCTTGTTTCCCCCAAAAGTTTAATGCTTTTTTGAAACGGGTTGTGGACTTTTGGTTGGGTGGGTTGGTGGGTTGTTCGACCCATGACTATGATTGACTCTTTTCTTTCTGACAACTGTTTAGATAAAGGAAAAAATATGATCATGGATTAGGGTTATGTGCATTTGGAAAGGTAGTAATTGACCACTTTTAGACTGTTCGATTCGAGTTTAAAACATGCATCGTTCAATGTTGATCGAACGATTTAGGTGAGTTGAGTGACTTTGGTGTAGTCAAACTGCACCAAATTTAAATTCGAAAATGTTTCAATTGTTTTTGCCTTTTTAAGAATAATATGCTTCATTGACTCGTTCCATTTGGCCATGATATTGGTCATGTCTCAGTTGTCAAATGGGCTAGCCTGATCTTACCTGGGAGGTTCAACTATATGAAAAGCTAGACCCGATACAACCCATTTATAATTGAGCTACATATTTTACAGCCTTGTCCAATCTATGTGGGTCTTGAGCTAGCCCGACCCTGCCCTTTTTATATATATATATATTGGTTCCTCACAAGTCACAGTTATCTATTTGCTAAAATATGATTGGATGAACATAAAAGTGCATAATTTTTATTTTAACATTGAAATGATTGGATGAACATAGAAGTGTAAATAATTTTTATTTTAACATTGAATATTAATTAAACTAGAGATTTTTTGTCAAATAGTCTAGTGGCTAGAATTCACTTTTTAAAGTGAATAAGTAAGGTGTTTAGGATTCGAACCCTGACCCCGGCATATAATAATGCATTGTCTCTGTCAACTGAGTTATGATCACGAAGACATACTATAGATCTATTCCTTCAATCGAATCAAGTTAATAAATGCAATTTATGCCTAGTTCTGGAATAAATGCATCAATCAGGTAGTTTCAACACAAGTAGAACGTGATAATTTTTAGTGGGTCGCAACTGCAGATTAATTACTTAGGCACACACATAAAATGATACAATATATACATCATTTAAATATTTTGATAAAAAGAAAAAAATGAGTATTTGCTTTCTGTATTTTTTGATTTGTGTGAATGTGTCTAAATACTTTAAATTTAGGCTTGTCACCATACAAGTAGAGGTATCTATAATCTGTTTAAGAAATTATTGTCTATTTTTTCTTTTTGTTTTTAAATTGTATTTATAAAGTCTCATATTGTTTTTTTTATCATGCATGCTGTTTTTTAAAATTTGTTTCAGAAATAAAGTATTTACTGTTTTCATTGTTTTATATATAAAATCTAAGAAAATAGATAATGAAGTAAAATAAGATGATACTTATTTTTTTTACTCAATAAGATGATACGTCTATTCTGTTGTTATAATAATAACAATAATAATAACAACAACAACAACAACAATAATAATAATAATAATAATAATAATATATTCAATAATAATAAAGAAATTAGAATATTGGCACAATGGTGTGCCGATAATCTAATTTTATTTTAATTTATTTGTTAATACAATATCAGCCATTGGATTTATTCAATTTGATGGTTGGGATTTGATGTAAGTTAAAAGACTTACACCTGATGTTAATGGATTGTGACATGTTACTGTTAGAACTTGTGTTGGAGGTCTGCTGCAATAACTTGACCAAGAAGATGATGATGAATATGATGAAGTGTGCACATAATTCCAAAGCGTCTGTGGGACACACTAACCTTTAGGTTCGATTCGCCCCCACCAGTTATGTCAAACCGGATGCAAAAGGGTATACCGGCGAATCTCTTTCAGAATACGATGGAATCCTTGACGTGACTTGCACATTCACACCAAGCATATCGACAATGGTAATTTACAGAATAAAGTTCTGTCAATTTATCTCGTGCACTAGAGAAAAGAAGGAATAATTTAGTATTATTTTTGGCAGAATTCTAACACACAACAATTGATTTTCTGACTATATTTCTTAATTCTTTTATGCCTCTGAAGTGTCTCTATTTATAGAGAAACTTATGTCCTTTGGTGAAGAGCCGCAACCATTTGAAAGAGTTTGTTCATGAATAGTTACATTGCATCAATTGTCAAGCAATACACCTTTTCATTAAAAGGTCTTTCTTTAACCATTGCAGTTTTTCAAATATATTTTGGAAATTTCTCTCAAAAGTTACTATCTAAATGAGGAAATGTTTTCTGCACGTTATGAACATTTTATTCAATTTTTTTTATGTATGTATCAAATATTTTTTTTTCTTTCCATTTTTTGGATCCATGAAATATCATAATTCTTTAATTTCAATACACGGCCATAAACTATATTAGATGGTTTGACGACTGGAATATACTTATTTTCCAATTATTACACTGTTTTCTTTGATTATTAATTAATTAATTTAATTTAATACGAGTCTTCAACTTGTAATTTTTTTTTGAAGAGGCAAATAAATATATTTATTCAAATAGGGAAAGGAACAATCATCCTAAAGCATAAGTCAGAGAGATACACGTGAATACAAATGAAGGCTAAGCCATTATCTCCTAAATACTCCAAAACATCAGACAATTAACCAAAGTAACAGGCTAGACGTAGACATATGTTAAAATTGAGACAAAATGCCTCCCTAATATATTTTAGACAAGCAGTGGCCAAAAACCAGCTATAACAGAGAGCAGAAATTCACAGATAAGGTACAACATTGCTTAAAAATAGAGAAAATAAAAAAAAAGCTGCCCAATGAAGTAACCAAGGTACAAAAGAAAACACATCTTAGGATCTCGCTCCAGGCCACACACGAGCTACTGAATACTCAGGGAAGGTGCAAGAGGCATCTTCGCCAAAATCGGAGCCAAACGTACGAGGATTTTGAGATACTACCAAGTTGGCACCTTTTGCACAAAGTCTATGACAGATAAGCACATCAACCGCCTATAAATTTTATTGACAATCTTCAAACTAATGCAGCCAAAACCTTCTGAGAGCATTCTTTATGAATCTACCGTAGCAGAAAAATTAGCAGAATAAGGAGGTAAATTCAACAATACTTTGATCATTACCCTCCTCTCCAAAAGCTGAGAATTAAGCGCACAAGCTTGCCTAAAACACCAAGGGAGAAACCTAAGTGACAGATGCATATCCTTTACAAAGAAGCACCAAAGACAATCACCACACCAGACCTGAGCAAGTGAACAAGAGACAATACAACTCCACTAAGCTTTGTCAACAATCACTACTTTGCTTCAAGATGAAAGCACCTGAGATATGACAGCTCAATGATGAAATACAACTCACATTTTGAGGTACCCAGGCCAAAGAAAAAGTGCCACACCGCCACAACAGCTGAGCTTACTAGTAATTTGTCTTCAACTTGTAATTCGTGGAAGAAACACATGCTTACACATTAACTTCTATCTCCATATTTTGGTGGCATTCAAGTTAACCATGTCACGAAAAGATTGGCACGTGGACACAAAGTTTACACTTCTATTTGTTGCATATATGACTTGTAAACCTTAAGCCACACCAATCCAATCAAAATAGAACATAAAAGTATAAGTTCAATTGTAAGTTCAAATTAGCTTCTGTATTCCATTTTGTTAAGAAACTCTCATTTGACTTTTCCATAAATTTTTATCAGCTAAGGATTTTTCGCATTGCGAAAAACCATAAATTTATTTCAACTGAAAACTTCCATTACCTAGAAAGCAATCTAATCTTCTTAAGTGGTACAGAATTAAAAAATATATATGAATCATTTCCAGGGAAAAGGATCCAAGAGGAATATAACCAATTAACAGGTTTACAACAATTAAACAAAGGTCTTGAAAAATATGACCTCAGATTCTTTCCTAACAAATTTACAAGGAATCAATTCCCGTCAAAGACGAAATGCGGGATACACGCGGAAACCAGTACCGTCGTTTTCCATCTTTGTGGCCATCATCAATCATTGCAAGTCCCTCATGCATGAGCCAAAACAACAGTGGTTCAGTATCCATGAAATTTGAGGCTAAAATCATTACATGTTATCAGAAAAAGGAGACAGAAACATTTTAAAAAAAAAAAAATAGTTTATCTTACATCAAGTAATGTATGAAGTGCAATGACCCAAAATCCAAGATAGTCGCCTTTCTACTTCATCGACAGTCACAAATCCTTGACCCTGAAGTAAACCAAGAGCTATGTAAGTGTAAAAAATATAATCTTTCTCAAATAGCAAACTTTTTCAACACCGACAAATGGAATCTTTACATGCTTCGCAACAAGGAATTTAAGTTTTAACTAATGCCAATCAAACTAAACCATGCCACAGATGAAGCTCCGGTGCTAAAATTGACGTATCAAATCCTCAGAACAGTGAACACCAACAGTATATAAAAGCACACATGTTACTACCAAGACAAGACCAATAGTAACAACAACAACAAAACCAAGCCTTATCCCATTAAGTGGGGTCGGCTACAAGACCAATAGCAAGAGAGTTCAAAATAGATGGAATACAAAAAGTTTGTAAAAAAATTCCGCCTAAACCAAAGTGTTGAGATATTAAGAAGTCAGGGCTTTCCTAATTATTTAATGAATTTCAGCAACAAAGTTAAAACAAATCAGGTAACGATTAAAAATATAGATTGAAGACTGAAATAATGGATCATGTATGACCTAACTTTGCTGCATGACTTTTTCCTCTTGTAACAATCTACACATAAAAAAGGCATGCCACAGATATTTACATGTTACTTCATACACTAAAGATGAAGTCCATTAAGCTACTTCCACACTCATAAGCTATAAAGATAACATCGACAAACTAGGGTCCTGCTTGGATAAACATCAAGAATTTCATTGTGGTCTTTGTTCAGCTCAGTTGGAACCGAATGGACGAAACAAAAATTGGGATAGAAGATGATGATAGCGGAAATGAGGGAAATTGATTGAGAACTTCTTTTGTGTTTTTTTATCTCAAAGAAAAGTAAAAATTCTCAAATAAGCCAACCCAATTCTATCGCTGGGTGCAACACAGTTATGCTAAGTGCAACAAAAGCCTACATTATTATTTGAAAATTGCTCTTCTGCAGTCAAAAAACCCTCCCAACTGAATGAACAATGAACGAAAGTACCCGGCGTACTTTCAGCGTGACTTAACTCACGTTGTGGGTTTGTACTGTTTTAGCACAAAACTCATCGGTCCAAACTCCAAGCATCATTTTCTTTCCCTCTCCACCTCCAAAAACCCAAAAAATGCGATTTTTTTTTATCAAAATCTTCATTTCAAATCATTGCGAATCGTCATAAAACAAAATTTCACATTCATCAAGTGACTTAACTCACGTAATTAGCGTGACTCACGTAACCCAATGACTTAACTCACGTAATTAGCGTGACTTAACTCATGCTAAGTTCAACGTAACTTAAATCACGTTGTGTTTTACACATGTGCGACTTAAGTTACGTTGGAGTATTTTAGTCACTTTGTTTGTATGTGGATGAACAAATCTTGATGAATGAAGAGCAAATTTCCACAATAAATTCAGTAAGCTACTGCGGTGGCCCATTGAACTATATATTAGATATAAAAAAACTAATAAGAACAAGAAGTCAAAAACTATGTTTGATGATCTTAAACATCGGAACAATTAAGTTTAAGTAATTATTTTGATCCTTAAATATTATTGATATATCATAAATATTCTTTTTAATAGCTATGTTTTCAACTCTAGACACTTGGCTAAAACAAAGTTGCTAGCAGTATCCTGACTTTTGTTGGAGCAGGCAATTCAATCAAATAACTTTGGAAGTTCACTAGTGCAATCTAAATATCTAATCTGTCCCTAGATTGATTGAAGCTCGTGTTAATTATTGCCAACATACACGACAAGGGTATGAACAAAACAGGTGTACAACTAGGCACCACAGAAGTTGGGTCATAGAAAAATAAAAGGATCATCCTAGCTGCACATTATTGTTATGCTACTCTAATTGATATATGAATGCTTTAGGATCCTACATGATAAAGGAGTCTATCATACTTGCCTGTTGTGCACGTGTGAACTTTATGGTCCCCACAGTGTAGACTATGCATCTGTATGTTGAAAATGTAGGATGTATGTTATTTGAACAACCATTTGTGTGACAACTATTGAACAATCATAAATTTATAAAGAAAAATAGGTATTGACACGAAAATCAAAGCAATCGAGAGAGAAAATAAAAACGTAATGTGAGTATGAAAGATAAAGTTGTCATGGTTAACAAAAACTATATTACTAATCCATTCTATATATCAAGTCTCACACTAGAAAGAGATAAAACCTAAAGAGAGTGACATTCCTCATCCTTATTTATTAATTTTATTAATTTTGCAGCAACTTAACCTAATAATTTCTCTCTACAATGCTGCATTAGGTTAACAACAATTTAACCTAATAAATTCCATCTAAAACAAGACCTCTACCCGGGAAATGTCCGGACAATATTTGTAGAGTTATTTCTAATAGTAGATATACTTTAAATACAAATTTTTTTAATATATTGGTACGAATGTCTATGATATTAATAGTGAATTTAATTTAAAAAGTGTGTGATGAACGGATACGTTGTTTTTGATATTATTGTTGGTAAGTATAATTTTTTGAGAGGATTATTGGTAATTTATATAAGTGAATTAGATGATATAAGATGGAGAACGAAAAGAAGAACCATAGATTGATAGATTTTATAGGATTGTGGTTATGTTTTTTATTTTGACAAAAGGACTATGGTTATGTTATGCTAAAATAAAATATTAAAATATCAAAATATATGATTCTTCTGCTGTCTGTGTAATTTACCACGGTTTAGGGTTTGCTATATATAATCAAGTTTGCATGGAAATTAGTGTAGCTGAGTTTGCGTGGAAATTAGGGTATTCTGCATGACACAACATGATAGGAATGAAAAACTCATCAATGAGGAGAAATTTGAGGGATTGCTGCATTTTAGAGGTAATTTGTTAGGTTAAATTGGTGCGCTGCATTTTAGATTGAATTTGTTAGGTTAAATTGTTGCTAACCTAATCCAGCATTTTAGAGGGAAATTATTAGGTTAAGTTGTTGCAGACCTAATAAAATTAATAAATAAGGATGTAGCACACCAATTTAACCTAACAAATTATCTATGAAATGCAGCAATCCCTAATATTTCTCCTCACTGATGAGTTTTTCATTCCTATCATGTTGTGTCATTGTTTGTATATATCTATTGACAAGTTGTTGTACACTTATTTAATACGTTTACAAACAGAATACCCTAATTTCCATGCAAACTCGGCTACCCTATATTATTATTATTATTATTATTATTATTATTATTATTATTATTATTATTATTATTATTATTATTATTATTATTATTATTATTATTATTATTATTATTATTATTATTATTA
>Ga0315913_1010865_pt1 | contig 10395 bp, 5 predicted proteins | sample MpolsnodulesMG_FD_207736 | JGI IMG/M metagenome (GOLD analysis project Ga0315913, IMG submission 207736) | Medicago polymorpha root nodule microbial communities from Los Angeles, California, United States - small nodules | ecosystem: Host-associated > Plants > Roots > Nodule | place: USA... | reverse complement strand
ATAATATCCTCATCGACATCAATAATATTTTTCTCTAACCACTTATGAAAAGGAACATACCTGGACTCATGCGAATCAAATACCACCCCTAAAGAGGAACAATTTAATTATTGTTTATATAATTATCGTGATATAAAATCGTGAGTCTTTTACTAATCTATACTATATATAAAGAAAACTACCCTTTTCAGCTCTTTTGGGTTGGATTTTTCTTTCCAAAAATGCCCTCAATTTTCAATACAAATAACACATGTAACAAATAGATAAGAATGATTTAAATATTAAAAAATGTAACAAACACGATATGAATAAATATATCTCTGGTTTTTGTTTCCTCTATCATTTAAAAAGTGTAACAAACTAGATGAATATATTTATATTTACTTTTTCATTATCCCAATTATACGCTTAAACAATTTTTTCTATAAAAAAAAGAAGTTATATTATATTTTTTTATATTGTTGGTGTCATTGAAATAAATAATCATTGTTAGTTTTGTTTGTTATAAATTGAAAGCAACAAACATTTGTATTTTTAGTTTTAATCAAAATCAAAATTTCATAAAAAAAAAACATAGTTAATAATTTTCAAACTTTGATGCAATAAAAAGAGCAGAAAGACGGTCACGTAAATAAAAAATAGTATATTTTTTTCCGATATGAATAGAGTAAGTATTTTTTTTCCTTAAAAAAAAAAAGTATTTTTTTTTTCTTTGCTCAAAAGAAAGTATTTTTTCTTTTACTAGCATGTTGAAGACCAAATTAAACGGTGTGTGCCTCAGATCTGGGGGTGGGGTATGGACGAATAATAAAAAAAATTTTATACGAGCATTGTCATAATGTTTGTCTTTTCTTATTTTCTTTTTGTAGATAATCTTTGTCTTTTATAAAAAGCTAGCAAATACTTCTTGCTAGCAAGTACTCTTAGATATACCAGAAAAAGTGAATTACTACAGGCTATGGCAAATCAACCAACGAAAGCTGAGTGGTTAAATTCTATCCAAACACTGATAGAATCTGTGGACTATGATTATATTCAATCATGTAGCATTTCCGTGGTTCCAGAAAGTCTTAAAAAATTGAACGAGGATGCATACATGCCAAGGGTGGTGTCCATTGGACCAAGATTCAAAGGAAGCAGAGATGATTTACTTCTCATGGAAGAAGTCAAATTACGGTGCATGTTGTCTCTTCTTCATCGAGGAGCAGGTGAAGCGGATGATAGCTTGAAGGAATGCAGTGAAGCAGTTTGGGAATTAGATCAAGAGGTTCGTGCAAGCTACGTGACACACATTGAGTTCAAGCAGCACGAACTCGGTAAAATTATGTTATTAGATGGATGTTTTCTGTTAGAGCTTCTCATATCAAAGGGATTAGATTCACAATTTCCTAGCCGTTTATGGCCACCTGGCCCGGCAACTGAAGTTCTAAAAGACCAGGATGTTCTGTCTGATCTAATGTTATTGGAGAACCAGATCCCCATTCTGGTCCTCCATAAGTTGTCTCAAACACTTTTTCCAAATGTGTTTGAACCAGATAGGATAGAGACGGAGGAGGAGAAGAAGAAAGAGAGGATAGAAAGGGAGCGCGGGATAGAGACGGAGGAGGAGAAGAAAGAGAGGATAGAAAGGGAGAGCGGAATAGAGACGGAGGAGGAGAAGAAAGAGAGGATAAAAAGGGAGCTCAGGATGGAGGAGGAGAAGAAAGAGAGGATAGAAAGGGAGCGCAGGATAGAGAGGGAGGAGCAGAGGAAGAGAGAGCTGAGGGCGAAGAAAATCAACAATCTTGCTCTCTCTGTCTTAGGATACTCTACTCTTCAATTACCATGTCTCGAAGCCCCTCACATTCTTGATCTTGTCCACTTCTTTGTTAACGGTACAAGTGAGAGAAGAATGGACAATCATGGAAATCATGTACTTGGCATTATGGATACTACTGCGCCTGAGAAGCTAAAGCTGAATAGCTGTGCTTTGAATCTCCAAGCTGCAGGTGTAAGTATCAAAGTTCTTGAAGATAGGGATAAAGGGATTTCTTGCTTCGGTTTGATGAGGAATTGTTTTGGTGGTGTAATAGTAAGGATTGGGAATTTCATAAAAAAAACTAAGCATAGGAATGCGACAATAAGCCAAGTGAAAGGTTTGGACTTTCATTTTAAGTTTGAAAATGGGAAACTGAAAATTGAACAGTTGCATATCACAGAAACAACAAAAGCAAAGTGGCGTAATGTCATTGTGTGGGAGCATCATAAAAAGAAAGGGAAAAGTTCTTCCATTTCGGTCGCAACTGAAGACCATAGTCTGACTAGTCCCAGCAGCAAATTTACATTGTCTGCGATGATTTTCGATGGGCTGATTTGTTGCTCGGCTGATGTAAAGTTTCTTAAGGAAAAGAACATCATTGTGGATCATACTAATATGAATAATGAGAAGTTGAAAGAGTTTTTTCATACTATTGCGTCTGGAATTGATTCTGGGATACTTGATTCCAGCTATGTTAAACTGCTTGATGATTTGAACAATTACTCTGGGGCTTTTTTCATCATAAGGATCTTAAAAATATTGTGGCATGGTTCTGCCTATTGTCTAGAATGGCTTATCAAATTTTTGGAACAAAATTACAACTTTGTTGCTGCATTGTTGGCAATACTTAGTATTGTGGAGACGGTACTTGCATTCCTAGGCTATATTTTCCATAAGTAATTTGTCTCCATTTTATGGAATTTTTATTTCATGTTGTTTCTTGTCCTTCTGTTTGTAATGGGAATTCATTTGGATGTTTGTTTATAGGATTCAAAATGCAAGTCAATTGATTTTTCTTGTGTGGCATTTAATGTAAGAGTTTGATTTTGTGATTTCAAGGGGCCGTGCAAATTCCATCATTAAAAGATCTTTAGTATCTCCTTGTAAAGCCCGGGCACTACAAAACAGTATCAGATACTGATAGTGGCGGATCCAGGACCCTGAGTTAGGGGTGCGAAATTTTTAACTTTATTAATTATTATTAAAATTATGCATACAAATTTTTATCTACTCATTTTACTTGGGATTTAATTTTTTTTTTGTCAAGTAGCTTAGTGGCTAGAGCTCACACAATTAAATTGTGGGAAAGTGGAGTGTCCGGGGTTCGAACTCCGGCCCCTGCATATAATATGCAATATCCCTATCAACTGAGCTAAGCTCACGGGGATAAGGGTGTAAGTGGTTCGGACAAAACCAACGAAACCGAAAGTCCAAACCGAACCAAACTGAGAGGATATTATTAAAGTCCCATATTAATAATATTTTGTAGCAAATGTGCCATGGAAATATCACATTGTTTAGAAAAGTAAATATTGAATATTTTATGGGTCTCGCTAACCAGTGCCCTTAGGGCAATGATTAAGGAATCTACATATAGGAATTTTGTTTTGGAAATACAAAATGTTACTTTTGATAAAATAATGATTGCACAACTTTTTTATAAAAACTTACTTGTTTTGGATACTTAACCAATACCCTTCCATATTTTATAAGCGAGAGATCGTAAACCTAACTACTTAAGGTTTTAAGTTAAAATGTGGTGTCTTTCTCATTCATGGGGTTGTTTGGAATCCAAAGTAAGACCCGTGAGCTTCTTTTGTGACTGCATTTAACAATAGTTCAAGTTTAACAAAGCTCTTATCTTAAGACCCGATCACCTCTACAAATTGCAAAAATACATGGGGTTGAGGTGAAGATTTAAGTGAGAAACCATTGAAAACTGAGAAAAATATTTTGAGCGACGGAGGACAATGGTGTGTTATGAACTTCAAGTATGAGAAGCTAGGGATTTTCTGCTTTGAGTTGGAATCCTTGGCGACATATATTAGAGATTCCAGGTGACGTTTTATATTAAGGACTTCATAGTCCACAACATGCTTAGTTCTGAAGTCTCAATCTTTGCTTGAATTTAATAAACGTTTATCTCAACATGCTGAGATTTTCTGAAGTCTTAATCTTTGCTTGAAGTTAATAAACGTTTATCTCAACATGCTGAGATTTTCTGAAGTCTTATATCGTTGTTAGCCTAACAAAGTTGTTGGAACATTGAGGGGAGTTTGGGGGACCGTCTACATCAAGGTTAGAGCAACCACATAAGAAAGAGAGACACCACACTCTTACCTAAAACCTTAAGGCAATGAGTTTATGGGTCCTCTTACTTATAAGGTGTTCAACCATTACATTTCTATCTGATGTGGGGCATATAACTCACACTTGCACACAACACTCCCCCTCAAGTGTGAGTCCATTTATTCATCATGCTCCCCCTTCAAGCGGAAGTTCTTACTTGCTTGTATCGCCATTGCTGGTTTCTCCGCAACGGACCGACACTGTACCGCCGTTGCTGCTTTATGAGCAAACGGACCGGTTGTCTCGGTCGTACCCTTCGTCGAACCGGGGCTCTAATATCATTGTTGGGTCACGAGGGGAGCCTAAGGGACCGTCCACATCGAGGCTAGAACAACCACACTAGTGATAGAAACACCACACTCTTATCCAAAATCTTAAGGCATTGGGTTTATGGGTCCTCTTACTTATAAGGTGTTCAACCTTTACTTTTCTATCCGATGTGGGACATATAACTCACACTTGCACATAACACTCTCCCTCAAGTGTGAGTTCATCTATTCATCATGCTCCCCCTTCAAGCGGAAGCTCTTACTTACTTGTATCGCCATTGCTGGTTTCTTCGCAACTGACCGACACTGTACGGCCGTTGCTGCTTTATGCGCAAACGGACCGGTTGCCTCGGTCGTACCTTTCTTCGAACCGGGGCTCTAATACCATTGTTGGGTCAAGAGGGGAGCCTAGGAGACCGTCCACATCGAGGCTAGAACAACCACACAAGTGAGAGATACGCCACACTCTTACCCAAAACCTTAAGGCAATGGATTAAACTTCCAGGAACCAAAGAGACTTAGACACAACATCTCCACCTAAAACCTTAAGGCATAAGGTATATGGGTCTCCTGTCTTATATATCCAATGTTTCCTCCATTCCTAGTCGATGTGGGACATAATCACTCACACTTGATTTCCCAACAATCTCCCCCTCAAGTGTATGTCACCCACGTGGCTAGCCTAGTCCACACTAGGATCCCGTTCTCGGTCCTCACCGAGCCTAACCAGGCTCTGATACCAATTATTAGGGAGTCCGGGGAGCTCCGGGAGTGGCAATGGATTAAACTTCCAGGATCCAAAGAGACTTAGACACCATGTCTCCACCCAAAACTTTAAGGCATCAGGTATAAGGGTCCTCTTCCTTATAAGGTGTTCAACCTTTACTTTTCTACCCGATGTAGGACATATAACTCACACTTGCACACAACAAAAGTATGGTATAACCTCTAATTTTGTTCTCAAACCTATCTTAAATGATATTCTTCATTAACTTGTGTTCTTACGGCACAAGTTAATGAGTCGAAAGTAGAAATATTTTTATATAATCAATGCATTTGAATATTTTTTTTATTTTTGATTAATTGAATGCACCAAATTTAAGAAAATATTTCTGCTTTTAGATTGCTTAACATGTATCTTACAGTTAGCATGACCCTTACAGGTAAACCAATAGTTGTGCAGATTTTTTAAGTAACGTAGTGTTAGCATGTAATTTCGATAGACTCAATTAATGCAGTCAGCATTTCTTGACTGTTGTCTTTTAGGAATCAAGTCTTTGTCTTCAACATGAGGACTTCGACGGAATTTGGACTTAGCATGTGAAAGAGTCTAAAAGCACCGTGGTTCGACAAGACATAAGTCAAGAATGGAAGTTTGTCGAAGCCAAGCAGTTACTGTCGAGGCGGGAAGAATTTGAATCCAAAGATCAGCGATTTCCTTAGTGGAAACGTGGGGTCAAGCAGTTTCTCGATGGAAGAAGTGTTGATCGTGGAAGTTGACTTTCTTTAGTTATTTTACTATGTATAAATAGTAGTTTTCCATATAAAAATAGGTCGCAAATCGTTTATAGAATTATAGCACTCGAAGTACCGGCGTCTAGAAAAAAGAGTCATACATAATATATGTAATCTGATTTGTCAAACCACTTTTACATTAGTGCAATTTATCTTTTCTTTAAGTTTATACGTTTTAAACTTTTAAGCTTTTTACCTTTACTTGCATTTTTCCTTTACTTTTTTCTGTCGAAAGACACCCCAAATTTCTCTTATTCATAAAGCAACCTATGAATTTGATGAACACTCACTCACTTTCTTGAAAAACTTTGCACAACAGCCCTAAAATTTCTGGTTTGATCCTGCTTGTAATAACCAAAACCAACTCTTCTTGTTTGCCAAAAACACTGATAAACACATAGATAATTTTGGATCTATTTGTTGGACTATAGTGAATTCTCCTCCTCCGGGAGGATAATAAGTTGGATTTTGATGTTACAGCATGATGCAACATCCTTACATTTGTTCCTTAGCTCTTCCGTTATTTATTTCCTCTATAAATTAAAATGACTAAACTACAACCAAGGGAGGGATTATAAGTCAAGTTTGTGAATATAAATACCAAGTCCAAGACGGAGGATATATTTAATCACATATACTATGATATTGTTTTTTTTTTTTTGAAAAAACATTTACTATGATATTGAATTTGTTGTCTTGTGGCAATGTCATCATTTAATTACAATATCATCGAGACTCCAAACTAAGTCAATTAATTTGGTTTATGTGAAAAGATGTGGTAAATTCGATTTGATTCCCTACAACTAGTTCGGTTCAAAAAAGAAAAAACTAAAATATAGGATCAAAATTTTATTCGTGAAAAGTTCTTTTATACCCTCAGTTTTTTTTAAGGAACCCTGACGTGTTTTTTTTTGGATAAATAGACGAAATGACAAAACCATTATAAACTTACACAAAAGTGGAGGTACTGGGGTTCGAACCCCTGTCATGGTGTCCAACCTAACAATTTTGATATTTTTCCAGTTGAGTTAGGACTTGCAGACCTGACGTTTTGTTATTCACTTAAAATACTATGTATGCACATTTATGTCTAAATATATTAAATGAAAAAGAAAATCATATACTCACTTTTGAGTAGTCACCAAATAGAGAGTGTGACATTGTTTTGTTCGTTGTCTTTGTACGACGTTGTTTGTCTTTCTTGTTTCGTTCAGATATTTGTTCGGTTCAGATTGTTAGATCAGTTTCGATCTAATGCAGATCCAATCAATGATTTTGGTGTCGTCAACGTTGCAGATTCGGAGACATGGTATTCCAGAGACTTGAATATAGTTATATGTGTAAACTTTTGTACTTTGCCTTTTTATCCTATTAACATGAATGTTATGAGTTTGTTCGCATATTTATCGTTTTTGTTATTAGTGAATTTGCATTGTATCGATTTACTCTGTCAATTTGAATGAATGAATATCATTTATTTTTGTCAAAAAAAAGTCTAAATATATTAGAAAAATTTACTAATATTTTATGGGTTACAAACTTCTTGAACCAAAATGGTTTGAAAAACAATGACATCTGATTTTATGTTTTGATGATAATAATATAATTGAGAACAGTTGATACTATCATGTGTTTATTTTCCTGTGTAAAACATTCTGATCCTTTGGATAGGAAAGCACAAGCTGTAGGAATGTTTCCTTGCCATCATTTGGACACTCTCTTGACATGATTGTTTGGACATCTTCGCAACGCAAGGGAACTCAAAGTCAATTAAAAACATTTTTTTTATAAATTATATATCCATTTTTCAAGGCAAAAAAGAAAAAATCCACACTCCAAATTACAGGCCACTATGTTCTGTCGACTATGATGGTTACATTCAATCACGTAGTATTTCCATTGTTCCTGAAGTACTTAAAAAATCAAACGAGGATGCATATACACCAAGGGCAGTGTCGATTGAACCCCGATTCAAGGGAAGCAGAGAAGACTTGCTTCTCATGGAAGAGATCAAAATAAGGTGCATAATGTATCTCTTTCATAGAGAACAAGACAACATGTCCGCTTATGAAAAGTTGAACGCTTGCTGCGAAGTGATCTGGAATTTAAATGATCAGATTCGAGCAAGCTATGTGGTTGATATCAATGGTTGTTTTCTGTTAGAACTTCTCATATCAAAAGGGTTAGATGATGAACTACCATGTCAATTGAAATCTCCTGCTCCTGCACCTCAGCTGCTAAGAGATGAAGATGTCTTGTCTGATCTCGCTTTGTTGGAAAACCAGATTCCAATTTGTGTTCTCCACGAGCTTTCTCGAATACTATTCCGCTACTTTTCTGAATGTGATATGAAGGAGAGGGTTAATTACCACAATTAATAATCTTTTCCTTTCTATTTTAGGCTATTCCCGGCTTGATGTTCAGAGCATTGAAGCCCCTCACATTCTTGATATTGTCCACTTTTTCGTTAACGAGAAAGGTGATATGCAGAGCAAAACTGAGAGTTGCATAAACCAGGTAAAAGAAATATAAAATTAGTTTTTCTTTTAGGGGATAAAAATAGTTGTTTTGATGTTTGAATCCAATTATTTCTGTTTCTCAAACTATTATCTATTATCGGTATAAGTATATGTGTTTGTGCTTTGTAACGAGTTAGTCATGACTCTCATGGGTTTGTTACAAATACTTTTCAAATGTCCTGCTGTGGTATATTAGTCCTATATCGGGTTCAAAGGACCAAGCCGTGGAGATACCTTGAGATGCCTACTGCGGTCACAAATGTTCGTAAAAGAAGTTACAAATACCATCATAATTAGTTTGTGATTGTTATTAATTTGTTAGCAATTGTTAATAAGTAGTTAGATAGTTAGTTATGTGCAAGCTCTATAAATAGATCATCTATTCATTTTCATAATGTTTGCAATCAATTTAATATGTTCTTCAGTCATTTCATGCAATTGGGGTTTGATCCAAATCCATGAATTTGTAACACCAGGAACATAATGTCAAGGACATTATTGATACACAGCAGCAGCATGTGGTAAAACTTAAACTGAAGTGTTGTGCTTTTAGACTCCTAACTTCAGGAGTGACCATAAAACCACTTTCCGAGGAGAAAGATAAAGAGCTTGGTCTTTCTTGCTTCAATTTGGCGTGGAAGAGTTTATGTGGTGTGCATTTTAGGCTTGGCAATATCCTTGTAAATGGTAAGCACTTGGATTTGGATCATATTCCTGAAGAGGTAGGAGTGAAAGGATTGGATTTCAAAATGGGGAACTTGAAATTGAACAACTGCATATCACAAAAACAACGAAAGCTAAGTGGTGCAATATAATTGCTTGTGAACATCATAAAATGTTTAGAGAGTTTTCCCGTTTCACACCAAGCTTTGACGCCGTGGATGAGAGCACAAGCACAACTGTTTCCGGGGGCAAATTCACTTGGGCTGCTTTGATTTTCAACGGTCTGATCTGTTGTTCCGATGATGTCCAACTTCTTAAGGACAAGAGAATTATTGTGGATCATTGAAGATGAGCAACCAAGAGCTGATGGAGAATAAGACAGACAAGAAAATCTTATTAATTTCAGTCACCCTCTGTTCCTGAGACGTTGGATCGAACTCATCCGGGAAAAGAATTTGAGACAAATTATGTAGTACTAGAATCTGTATTTTATTTTACAACAACATAAGATCAGACAAAACATCTTCTTACTCAGGTACAATCGCAACCCTTTTGCAATCGCAACCTCTAACAGAAAACACCTATCAACCAACATAACTTCAGGAGTTCCTTCGAAACATTAGTCGCTCAAACTTGTATTTTTTTTTCTTCCTATTCCTGCTTTGTGTAAGAGAGATAACATGGAACATAATTTGACTCTCTTTCATGAGAAGTAAATATTCTCTGCTTCCTTTGATTCTTGGTCCGATTGATACCACTCTTGGCATGTATGCTTTTTTGTCCTATGAGTTATTAAGTACTTCTGGAACTATGGAAATGCTACATGATTAAATGCAATCGTAGTCTACAGATTTTTACAAATCTGCATTCATTTTAACCAAACATTCATGGTATCAGTATCATTTTCCGTTTGGTTGATTCCTGACGATGGCATGTAGTTGCGATTTGCAAACTAGCTAAAATATTACGAGGGGCTAAATTTAGAAATAAAAATTAATATATTATTAAACCATCTTGTAAGAAAAAAATTTTACAATAATTTTACTTATGTAAAAGGTAAATTAAAGCAACACAAAATGATATAATAACATTAACTATTTAAATTTTTTTAGCTCAACTACATTTCATTGAATCAAATTCATCAATAATTTACTTTGTATTAAACAGACCAACAATTTATTTTACAATGTAAACCTAAGTTGTTTTCAGTGTAACTTTTTTACAGCAATGGGTTTTTTTTTTTTTTTTTTTACAATAATTGGAGTTTTGCTTTGTAAGGCTT
>Ga0315913_1010861_pt1 | contig 10396 bp, 6 predicted proteins | sample MpolsnodulesMG_FD_207736 | JGI IMG/M metagenome (GOLD analysis project Ga0315913, IMG submission 207736) | Medicago polymorpha root nodule microbial communities from Los Angeles, California, United States - small nodules | ecosystem: Host-associated > Plants > Roots > Nodule | place: USA... | reverse complement strand
ACTTATTTCATAAGCGCAACAGGGCCAAAATGCGAGTTATACCTTAGCAGATATATCGGCAGCATTATCCTGAAGAGCAAAATGTTGAGTCAAAGCTGCTCTAGTGGCTCCACTTGCAACCCCAGCTAGTTCCAAATCATGTTTAAAGAGACAAAATATAAATAAATAAATAAAAAGGATACATAGATGATATCAATCAGGAACCAGAAGAAAAAAAGTGCCCTAATCTTGGATAGTTACAAACACATTTTTATGTTTAACAGCTTTGTTTGTTAGGGAATGTTTTATCCTATAATCTAACTTCAGCTGATCTAACAACATGACTACAGAAGGGTAAAAAATTACAGCAAATTACTAATAAATTACGTAACTAATTTATTTTTGAACTTATGGAAATGTTGGAGCTTACTGAAAGATCTTGATATGCTTCCTAAGCAAACAATAAAAACAAATGCTGATGGAAACAATGGTGAAATGAGGTCCATTAACATGCCTGCAATCAGTTTAAAAACCTTAAAAGATCAATATGAGATAAAAAGACTGCAATTTGAAAGATGAATAATTATATACCAAGATGAAAGTATCATGAGCTCTACATACAAAAATGCAAAATCAAAGTTTTAAGCAAATCTGTCAGCATACATGTCCATTAAGAACAGACAAATCATATTCAACAAGAGTCCATAGCTTTGTAAGACACTGCTAATTCATAACTAGGTTTGTGTTCTGTTTCTGCAAATGCAAAACATTACTCTATCCCAAAAAGATCAGTTCACATTAAATCTTCAATGGAAAAAAATCCATGATCAAAATGTTTTCTCGAAACATAAATTTTTCCTTTTCCTTTTTGTTTTGTAGAATTGAATTGATAACAAGAAGAAACCTCTTTTCTGCCATAAATCTCCTAGGGGGCAGACTAATTCCACTTGACAAGCGTTATATCTTGCAAATCTAAAAAATTTATTTTGAATAATTGACAATAATGTAGAACTGACAAACGATTAATATAAGTCCAATTATGCAATATTAATATATTGCTTAGTGTTAGTTGATTGATAAATCCCATCAAATGTGTCACTGCAGCAAGTATGGAATGGATTGATGGCTAGGTAGTCAATCCCGGTAGGATGAGGAGCGGCGAATCTCAATGAAAAACCGCGACGGGAATGTGAATCCCAACCTACGTGGCCGCTCCAGGTGGGAGAGAGGGTTCCCGGTTCACGTGCTGCGGTTCCCGTTTCGCGTGCTCTGATTCGCGGGTTCCTGCTCTAGGAAAATCACGATTTTTCCCTTAAAATTTGAACTGTTTGTAGGGTAATTTGGGTTTTTTGCACAGCCCTAACCCTTTTCTTTTCTCTCTTGTCCTTTCCATTCTCTCTCTGTATCCGCCATTTTCAACCCTAAACCCTTTCATTCATTACATGTTCTCAGTTTTTTTTACTCATCTTTTTTTGTGTTTGTTACATTAGAATCAGCTACTACTTGAATAGACATTAAAAGACACATTGAGTCTTTCATCTGTTACATTGAGTCTCTAACTTGTAATTGTTTTATCATATCTTTTTTTGTTCTACTCTGTTTTTCATACAATCCCTCCTTTGTTCTTATACAATCTACCCTACTTTGTTCTTATACAATCTCCAATCCTGCTATCCTACTTTTGGGATTATTCGCACCGCTATTTGGGATTGACTACCTAGACTAGATTGATGGTGTTACATATAAAGTATTAGGAATAAATGTAACAAACACTGTTATGTTCTTTTGTTGTTAAGTGGAGAATGATGCACGTGTTATGCTCAAAATTTAACACATACTACGAAATTAACACTCAATTAGGAACATTGTTATTGGCCTATGTCTATACATCAGAGAAAAATTTCATACAGAAAATGGTTACACAAACTTCTATAAAAAGATGAAGTGTGAAATAATCTACCAAGATCATTCATGAGATCTGCAACCAAACGCCACATTTTTGCATTGCTATCAAGATTTGATCCCTGCAGCATATGAAATGAATAGAAATAGAGTTAAAATAACATGATTTCAGAATCATTTGAGTGGAGATTAAACCAGCATAGAGTAATCGCTGCTTATTTTATTTAAAAATTAATAAAAAAACTATAGTTTCATTGGAGACACAAACCTGGTAGAATGTGAATAAGATTCCCCCAAGCATGCCAGTTAGATCTCTCAAAAACCACTGGAAATAGTTTCAACATTCAATGTCAACACATTGCAGCTTAAGAACACTAAAGGCAATGAATCCAGAAAAAAAATAATAATAATAATAATAATAAATTAAGGCTTCTTCCGCCAAGCCCCACATAAAAAACTGAGGTTCAATCACTACCTAATACCTATGCAGCACTGATACAGATATCGGACATGACAATGATATTGACAAGTCAGCATCGATAGTACTTTGAAAAATGGAAGTAATTTGAATGTAACCACATCCGTTGGTGTCTAACACAGATATATGTTGAACACCAAACAAGACTTCAATCTAAAGTCTCGGTGCTACATACGACTCAAATAAAAACAGAATAAAACTAGTTAATACCTGAAAAGTGGCACCAATGACTGTAGCTGATTTCTCACCAACTCCAATAGCACTCAAGAGAGCCTGAAAGGAATTTTCTTTTATTGACAACTCGTACACTACTCTAAGCTTGGTGTTACTAAAACTAGTAAAACAGAAAAAACAAACAGTGAAACAATGTCTTACCTGGGTAGAAAGCATGGTCCTAATATACGTAGACAGGCCCTGCAACAATCAATCTATGATTAACTCAACAACAATACCAGACATAGTTTTGAGAGTAAATCAACATTTTAGTAATTGAAATTGAAAGTGTCTGTCAAATTAGCTCCACAAATCTGCAGAATAGCAATTTAGTCCCTTAAACTGAAAAACATCAGCCAATTTCGTCATTTTTCCAAACTTGGCACCACATTTTTTAGGGTTTTATCCTTGTCTTGATGTCGCAATGGACTATTCAAGTTGATATGTAGGTCTTTCATTAGATTTTAGTTTTGATAGATATTTACTAAAGAAATATTTTGATGGAAGTAAACTTACGAAAGTTCTTTAATTTAAGAGACTAATTTGTTACATTATTAATTTTAGGAACTAAATTGCTCGACGTTTACAATTTCAATGATGAAATAATAATAATAACTTATTTGGCATGCTTCTTAATTTAATTACCTGCAGTAAATCCCAAATTTGAAATGGAACATAATCTGGAGTAACACTGCTTGGAAACCCCTGAATATTATCAATAACAACAAGAAAAAAGAGAAGCCCTTTTAACATAAAGGAAAAGAACAATAGCATAGTATTCTGCAGTTTCATACACAATTCTAATGTTTTTACCCGAAAAAATAGAAGATCTATTGTCAATGTAAAATAGTTTTACACTGACATCCAATAAACATCTTGTATTCCGCCAAATCAAAAGATATTTCAAAATTAGTTGTATCAAATGCAGATTGATGGTTTCCAATTGGACGATGATGTACGAGTATTTTACATTGTCAGTGCGTGCCCATAATAATAATGAGTTCAATGGAGGTGCACTGACGGTGTAAAGTAGTTTCACACTGTCATCCAACACATACCTATCATCTTACCATGTAAGCATGTATTATAACCACTTTCTGAAAATAACTACCCAATTCTAATTGAACATTGGTGTAAAACTAGTTTACACTGACGGTGCATCAGCCGATAAATACCTATCACCTTGTCATGTAAGCATAGATTATAACCACTTTTTATAAAAATAAGTACCCAATTCTAATTGGACGTCAGTGTAAAAGTAGTTTACACTGTCAGTGCATGTCCCATTTAATCTAATAAAATAATAATGATTGAAGCTTGCCTCAGGAACAAATGCTTGAAGAAATCGTCTCCAAACATGAGTAAAGCGTGCACCAGATCTGTATAAATGTTAAAGAGGAATAAGTAATTAAGAATGGAATTGCGAAAGGGAAAGGGAAAGGGAGAAGAAGAACCTTTGAATGGAGAAAGAGGAAGAAGAAGCTTTGATGGTGAAAGTTTTAGAGAGTTTAGTGGGAGATGAACCGTTCCATTCTTCTAATGTCAATAACGATGTTTTATTGGATGCAGAACAAGATGATGAAACTGAATCCATGATCATGAACTCAAGTGCATAACCTTGATGACTTCGTAGGTTTTGCAACTTGTGTCGTGTGTCCCCCTCAGGGATTTTGATCTCCTATTTCTTAAGCAAAATTCATTTGACAAATTATTTTGAAAATAGTTACGTAATGTCATTCCTCAATTAATTATATGAGATTGTTATTTGAACAACCATTTTTGTTGACAATTCGTGAAACAACTTAAATATTCAAAAAAAATATGAGTATTGGGACAAAAATTAAAGCAATTGAGAGAAAGTAAAAAATCTGTCTTCCCAAGCAACAATATACAACTTAGAGTTTTCCAAATCTGATCTTAACATAAATACTGTGATTACTAGATCTGATCTTAATATAATACTCTTCTCCTTCTTCTTCTCCTTCTCTAAAATGATCAAACAACCAACATTTTTACAAATCGATTAATGGTTGCAATAGAGTCATCACCCCCTTCAATAATAATCTTATTGTATAATGACCATTGCGGTCAATAGTATCGGCTAATGCAATATGTCCTTTCGCACCTTATACTTTGTAAGAAAAAGATCATGATGCATAAAATATTATAGTGTTCACTTTATTAAACTTTAAATTCATCCTTTAAAAATATGAATAATATCACTTCAATGGTATTTGATGTTTGTATAGCCATTCACATCATTTCCTTACATAATTTGCTTTGCACTTCTTTTGCTTCAACTCTTTATTTTAATCATGTCCTCCATTCCAGCCCATTTTACGCTATGAATCAGACATCATTTGCTCTTGAATCAAACATATGAAATGTAGATAATTTTGTAAGTTTTCCAACGACTCAAGGATCACCTCAATAAAACATCCAAAACTCAAGACATAGCGAAAACAACAAAGACATATCATGACCTACAAAAATAATACTTTTAACCAAAATCAATTCGGTTCTTTTATTCCAAATTGACTTTATTATTCTTGTCAAAGGAGAGAACCTTTGAATCTCATCATGCCATTTTAATGCATGCCTCTAGCTCCCTATATTTCTCTCTTCTTTTTTTGAAAAAAGAAAAAGAAAAGAGTTTTTACTTTTTCTTTGATAATGTTTTTTCCGTTTCTAATTGGATATTGTAGATGTAATTATTGATGGTAAATTCACACATTTGTAGATTACTATTAGCATATTATCCAGAAGTACCATAGTTGTCCAAATTTGATTATAGGAAGGTTCCTTGTAGGTCATTAACAATAATTTTAAACAGTTACTATTATTTTTTTTAAAAATATATACAAAATACTTTAGAAGAAGGTAAAAATAATTAATCCCAAGCAAAAGCTAAAATGACTAGGAACCTCAAGTTTTTTCATAAGCAAAGAATTTCCATTAAAGATCAACTACCTGATTTTTTTCTATTCTCTGACGATAAACAATCTCCAAGATAGCATTTTAAATCGATTAATGGTTGCAATACAGTCACCAACCCCCTTTCAAAAATAATCTTATTGTGTAATGATCAATGCGACCAATTGTATAGACTAATGCAATGTGTCCTTTCGCATCTTATACTTTGCAAAAAAAATAAATATATATATCATGATGCATAAAATATTATAGAGGCTCCAAACCACCCTTCAATAGAGGCTCAATTATTATAGCAAAATGTGTTGCACAAGGATATTACCAAAAAAAAGGTTTTGTGAGTAATTCAACCCTTCTATTTGCGAGTGAGATTGATACCAATTTAGTTGTCTACAATTTGGTCTATTTAGAAATTAAGGAATAGTATCATTTTTAGTAACCATGAAGTGAATGTGATTCATTACTCAGAGCACCAAGCTTCTCTAGTGGGAATATAAGTTTAAATCTCATGTGAAGGACTTTTCTTTTTTATTTTAATAAGTGGTGTGTTCAACCATATATAAGGATGGTTATGTGTTGTTGGTACTTGAATTTTTTGGCTCATTTGTTTTTTAGTTGTGTTTCATTGGATCATACCTTTATCATTTTGGTCATCTAACGATATTTATTTGGTGACATTCGGATTTGCTCTATTCTTAACATACCTTATGTGAAAACAATTATTTTTTCTAATCACAATCCAAAAATATTTAGTTACATCCAATTTTAATTAATATTTTATAATAATATCAAAACTGCAGTTGTTCATCAAATACTCTTCTTTCTTATCTTCATCACTTCTCATATAAGTTCAATGGAAGACTAGAAAAATGATGGATGGCAAAAAATTTCTTGGCAACTTATTAAACGATAGACATGGTTCAAATTAAATTTTGGTTTGAAAGTTATCCAGCTTCAATGCATTAGAATAATTATTTTTACCGAATCTAGTCTAGTAAAAACTAATAAAGTACATGGTAATGACATATAACTATAATATATTTCATGATTCATTTATATAAGTATTTCTCTTATTTATATTGATAATAATTATAATTATACAAACCGTACTCCATTGATTGAAAACATATATAATATAAAAATTAAAAAGTAGAAAGTAAATTATATCCTCTAATTAAGCATATCAAAAGAGATAGATATAGAGGATATATACTTATTTATTAATTAGATACATCACTCACACTATCTATATATAATTATTATATTACTTCATGACTTCACTTCATGCATGTGGATTGCAGAATGAATCATAATCGAGACATGCATTGCTGAGTGGGTTGGCTATACACTCGTTGTACCATATCATACAAACTTTCCAATCAGCAGCAGCAGCAGCAACCACCAACAATAAGACTAGCAAAATCACAAACGAAACTATCTTTGTCATCATCACAGCCATTTCAATTAACTATGCTATGCTATATATGTTTGTTTTCTTTCTGCTTTGCTATTGCTATGCTCTCCCCCCATCCTCAATATTTATATACAATTATCCAACCATCACATTCAATTCAATTTAATTCCACATTCCCCTAATTCACCCATTTTCTTTACGTGTATTATTCTTTCTTTCCTTTTCTTATGTGTGAACGAACCATTTTCATTAATTTTTTTTGCCATTCAATTCCACCTTCCCCTAACTCTTCTATCAACTACTTTTTTGTTGACCAATTCATTTCATCATGCATGCATTTTAATAATCTAATTATGATTTTGTTTCTAATCTAATTATCTTTTGTTTTATACTCATAAAACATAGCATCCTATTCCTATATTCTAGCTCTAGCTAGTAACATTTATTTGATAAGAAAATAACACATTTTATTATGAATGAATGAAACTTTTATCTAAAAATGTTTTTATTAATGGAACACAATATCTTCATCCCTAAATTAGTTTTTCATTTTATATAAAATAGTGACTAAATTTTTTATTGATTTTTTTTTTATTGAAGTTGGTGTGGGGTGTGACACATATTTGTATGCATACATTCAATTTAGCACTGAACTTTTGAGAGTGGCTGATTCAAGTAGTAAAATGTGACGAGATCATATGAAAAGCTTGGCATTGCAACTTATTCAGTTTCAAACACTAAATGTTAGCCATTGTAGAAAATGTAGAAAACCTCCAGAGTCTAGATCTTAATTAATAATCAATTTGAAACAAGACCAACCCAAAGGATAGAAATACAAAGAAAGTGCAATTCTACAATCAAATATTTCAAACAGTAAAATTAAGAAAATGGTATACAATTAACAAAGGATGTTTTGAAATATCAATGGCACTAAGCCATATAAATTGTGTACACCACCTAATATAGATTATTGGCAGTTATTCCAATACAAGAGTTCTGAAATATATTTCATAGTAATTATTCTATGCAAGATAAAGCGCAAGGACTCTTGTTTATGGTACACTCTAAGAATACATCTGTTAGGTCGATTTTGTGACACCCACTTTTTTCAAACACAAAATTTGACTTACTAATTAAATCGATTTCTAGTTTTCTTGATTCCAAAGTAAATAGACAAGGTGTAACTTCCCACATTTTATCTCATGCTGGTAGGATTAGACTTTATAATTAATTGAATTATGAGAGTACTTTTGATTTATTTGATTTTACTATAATTAATAATGGTAGTGTTAGATGGGTGGGAAGTGGTAATAGAAGTGAGTAATGATCTAAAACCTTGTTAGTAGCTCAACTCATTAGGCCGAAACCTCTACTAAAGTTGAGGAAAATTGCTTTTCTGAGATCAAAAGGTTCATAATAACACAAGTAAATGACCAAATTACCTTTAGCGGTAGTTAACTGCCTCTGACATATCCGGCAACAGTTAACTGCCGCTGGCTCCAGAGGCAGTTAACTGCCTCTGGCTTTGCTGCACTTAAGTGCAGTTCCAGTTGTGATTTTACGCGTTTCGGTCGAAAAATCAAAATAAATCGAAACTTATTCAGAATTTTACAAAACTTTACAGACACATCTATAAAAATGCATATAGATGATGTGAAAAGTTTCGTAACATTTCGACCGAAACGCACAAAATCGCAATTGAAAAAATAAAAAAAATTGACACTTACTCGCAATGTTACGAAACTTTGCACATCATCTATACGTATTTTTATAGAGGTGTCTATAAATTTTCGTAGCATTTCGACTAAGTCTCAATTTATTTTGATTTTTTGACTAAACCATGCAAAATCGCAATTTTTTTTCCAAGTGCGAGTCCGAAAAAGTGTCCTAGAGGTTGAAATTTTTCACGATTTTTCGCACTCATGTTTAGAACAAAACAGCAACATCTCCCACAAAAAAAATTAATTTTTCGACAAGGGACGGATTAAATATGAATTTTTAAGGCGCCTAAAATTTAAGACACGAAAACATCAACCTTAAAATTGAATTTTGAGCTGTCTTTTTGCAGACACGTCTACAAAAAGGCATATAGAGGATCTGAAAATTTTCGTAGTATTTAGACTAATCCTCGATTTATTTTGAATTTTTTACTGAAACGTGTAAAATTGCAATATTTTTCCAACTGCGCGTCCGGAAAAGTTATATAGAGGTTGAATTTTTTCATTATTTTTTGCACACATATTAAGAACATAAAAAAAAACATTTCCCGCAAAAAATTAGAATTTTTCGACAACGGATGGATTAAATATGATTTTTTAATGTGCCAATAACTATAGAAATCAAAACATCAAAATGTCGACCTAGAAATTGAATTTTGAGCTGATTTTTTGCATACAGCTCTAAAAAAATATATAGAGAGGGTCTATAAAGTTTCGTAGAATTCTGAATAAGTTTCGATTTATTTTGATTTTTCGACCGTAAAATCACAACTAGAACTGCACTTAAGTGCAGCAAAGCCAGAGACAGTTAACTGCCTCTGGAGCCTGCTGCAGCTAACTGCTGCCGGATATGCCAGAGGCAGTTAACTACCGTTGGAGGTAATTTGGTCATTTACTTGTATTATTATGAACTTTTTGATGTCTAAACAACAATTTTCAAAGTTGAGTGCATAATCATTGACATTTTTTCTTCCGTCAATTACACACGCATCATCCAACGCTTCAAATCACACTTTTTAATTTTGTACTTCTCACTAAGAAGAAAACTCAAAAAGAGTACGGGGAGAGAGAGAGAGGGGACTCCACTAGAAATAAGCTCAATAAGGCATCAGACCCAACACTCTCCTTTATGTCTATATAAAGGGGACTCCACTAGAATTCCAAGAATGTTTTTTCTTTCTCTCAAATCTCTCAACCTCCTAGTTTACCATCTGACTTGGTCGTCGGAGTGCGTGTGTAGGTATAACTTTGTATCAACATACCAATCCTTCACTATTTTCTTAGTGGGATCATCTAGAAATTTGCAATCTTGCAGAAGCTCTAATTCAAAGCTCTTAGTAAACTTCTCTAGGGCAAATTTGATTCGACATTCATTCTTCACTACTACAAAAATGGGCTTATATAGCGCTTTTTTTTTGCTTTAGCTAGCGCTTTGAGAGCGCTACTGTAAATGGCGCTGGTAAAGGTAATATAGCGCTTTTTTCTATACAAAGCGCTATCTAAAGCAGGGTTAATATAGCGCTTTTTGTCAGAAAGCGCTAGTAAAGATTCTACTTAGATAGCACTTTAAATAATAAACGTCATCTAAAAGGGGTATAAAATAACACATACACTAGTAAAAAATAGCGCTTTTGTTTTAAAACGCTATGTAAGACTAGGTTTAGATAGCGCTTTATAGAGAAAAAAAGCGCTAGGAGAAGCATTATTTTTTTTTTCATATTTTTTTTTATTTCTACGGATAGCATTTTTTATGAGATTTAA
>Ga0315913_1010860_pt1 | contig 10396 bp, 10 predicted proteins | sample MpolsnodulesMG_FD_207736 | JGI IMG/M metagenome (GOLD analysis project Ga0315913, IMG submission 207736) | Medicago polymorpha root nodule microbial communities from Los Angeles, California, United States - small nodules | ecosystem: Host-associated > Plants > Roots > Nodule | place: USA... | reverse complement strand
GATGCAGCAATACGGAGGAGTCCTTACCGATTGAGTAGAGGGCGACGGGGTTGGAGAATGTTGCAACGACTTCGCGAATAACATGGATCGCTTCGGCTTCAAGCCGCCGAAGATGGGGAAGAGACATATCGCAATCCCTCTGATTTTAAATAATAAAAATATTGCATGCGAATAAAAATGCCGCCGCGCGCTAAAAGCTGCGAACGTGATCAAATAATCGTACAGCAGTTAAATGATGTCCCACCGACGAGCGCGCATTTAAGCGCCATCTCGCTTATATTTCAAGTAATAATCGGAAGTCTTTTTTTAAGGCGTATCCGGAAGCCGAGTATTCGATCAAAGCGTTCCACCGACCCGGCTCTTCAGGATCGCCGAAAACCGGGGGTCGAACGTCCGGCTGATCGGCTCGGCCGCAGCACCGACAGCAACCGCCCATGGGTCCGTGAAGCCCAGTTGCAGTCGTGGCGTGCTGCGCTGCCGCCGCTCGGCAATCGAAGGCAGCAGGGGGTGAAGGGCGTCGATCAGGAGGTTGGCGAGAACGGGGGGCATGCCGCCGCAGAGAATGATCGTTTGCGGATCGAAAATCGTCTCGAGCAACTGTATCGTCGCCCGAAGCTCGTGGGCAGCGCCCGCAATCCAGTCCGTCACGCGCCTGTCCTTTGAGCCGGCGGCAGCATCGATGCGCCGGTAAAGATCGGGATCGGCGGGGTCAATGTCGAGGCCCTTGCACAGCGAAGCGATCGATATGCGGTGCTCGATCGGTGCCCTCGCGTCGTCGGCACCGACGCGCGCCCTGCTCAGGATCATGCCGATCTCGCCCGCATTACCGTGCCCGCCACGGTAGAGTTCACCGTTCAGGATCAGTCCCGCACCGAGCCCGTAGCCCAGATAAACGCAGACGGCATGGTCGATCCCATGGGCGGCACCGACCATCTTTTCCGCCGTCGCCGCCGCAGCCGCGTCGTTCTGAAGGCGCACGTCGAGCCCCGTCCCCTCGGAAAGTCGTTCAAGCAGGGGAAAGCTCTGCCACGCCGCCATCATCCAGGGGTCGTCGGTAGCGGAGTCGATGCCGAACGGTCCCGGCATTGCAACGCCCAGCCCCACCAGGCGGTCGTTGAATTCCGGAGCGGTCGTCACCAGTTCCCGCCGTGTTTCGTCTATCAGAGCGAGGATTGCATCGACACCCTCTTCAGGGCCGCCGCCGGGCAGGTTCACCTCTTTACGGATCAGCACGGCGCCGATCAGGTCGACGGCGATCGTGCGTGTTACGTGACGGTCGATCTGAAGTCCGATCGCAAAAGCGCCTTCCGGCACGAGCCGATAGGGTGTCGATGGTTGCCCGCGGCCTTTGCGCACTGCGGCGAGCGATGCCACGAGCCCGTCGTTCTCGAGCTCCTCTATGATGTTGGAGACCGCCTGCTTGGTGAGTGCTGTCGCCCGCGCAAGATCAGCCCGTGACAGGTGCCCGTTCAGTCGCAAAGCATCGATCATCACGCGGCGATTGTGGGCGCTCGCGCCTTCCTGATTGGTGCCGCTTTTGGCCCGGACCGGTCGAATTTCGTTCATTCACAAACCCTCTTGACACGACTGGACTATCGAACAAGAGTTAAGTCAAGACAATTGACTTATTAAGAGGTCGGAGAACCTCGGGGGAACGACGGCGGCCAGCAATCGGCCGCGAACGCTCCGGTTTGATTTGTCGAAGCCGGCCGCTCAAAGCGAGCCGAATTCCACTGGAGCGCGCCCACGCGCGCTGCGAAGACTGCAACGGTCATTTACTGGAGGCGACGATGTCGAAATCCATCCGCAACGCTTTGATCGGCGCGACCCTTGTCGGCGCCGGCTTCACCGGCCATGCCCAGGCCGAAACGACTCTGAACGCGCTTTTCATGGCGCAGGCCGCCTATAGCGAGGCAGACGTCCGCGCCATGACGGATGCCTTCGCCAAGGCCAATCCCGACATCAAGGTCAATCTCGAATTCGTTCCCTATGAGGGACTGCACGACAAGACGGTGCTCGCGCAGGGTTCCGGTGGCGGCTATGACGTCGTCCTTTTCGACGTCATCTGGCCGGCGGAATATGCAGCCAACAATGTTCTCCTCGACGTGACGGACCGCATCACGGACGAGATCAATCAAGGCGTCCTGCCCGGCGCCTGGACGACGGTGGAATATGACGGCAAACGTTACGGCGTGCCGTGGATCCTCGACACGAAGTACCTGTTCTACAACAAGGAAATCCTTGAGAAAGCCGGCATCAAGGAACCGCCGAAAACCTGGGACGAGCTTGCGGAACAAGCCAAAGCCATCAAGGATAAGGGACTGCTCGAAAACCCGATCGCCTGGAGCTGGTCTCAAGCGGAAGCGGCCATCTGCGACTACACCACTCTGGTTAGTGCCTATGGCGGAAAATTCCTCGATAGCGGCAAGCCGGCCTTCGCCAGCGGCGGCGGGCTCGATGCGCTGAACTACATGGTGACGAGCTACACCTCCGGGCTCACCAACCCGAATTCCAAGGAGTTCCTCGAGGAGGATGTCCGCAAGGTCTTCCAGAACGGCGAGGCCGCCTTCGCGCTCAACTGGACGTACATGTACAACCTCGCCAACGATCCCAAGGAGAGCAAGGTAGCCGGCAAGGTCGGCGTCGTTCCGGCTCCCGGCGTTGAAGGCAAAAGCGAGGTTTCGGCCGTCAACGGCTCCATGGGCCTCGGCATCACGACGACCAGCAAGCACCCCGAAGAAGCATGGAAATATATCGTCCACATGACCTCGCAGGAGACGCAGAACGCCTATGCCAAGCTGAGCCTCCCGATCTGGGCATCTTCCTATGAAGACCCCGATGTGACCAAGGGCCAGGAGGAACTCATCGCTGCGGCGAAGCGCGGGCTGGCCGCCATGTATCCACGCCCAACGACGCCGAAATACCAGGAGCTTTCGGCTGCCCTGCAGCAGGCCATCCAGGAGGCGCTGCTCGGCCAAGCCTCTGCGGAAGACGCGCTGAAGAGCGCCGCTGAGAACAGTGGCTTGTGAGCCGATGTGCGTGTGAACGGTCGTGGTCGGGCGGGGAATGTACGGCGCGCAAGGTACACGCGGCGTTGCGGACGCATTTCCCGCCTGATGCCTGTGCTTCTTGTTACGGGAATGAGGGTCCTTGAGCGATGACAGGCACCTGGATCTCAACGCGCGCGTGGCTTCTGATGCTTCCGCTCCTCGTGGTGATGACCGCCGTCATCGGCTGGCCGCTCATCGACACCGTGCGGCTTTCCTTCACCGACGCCAAGCTCATCGGAACCGAAGGCGGCTTCGTCGGAGTGGACAATTATGCAAGAATGCTCACTGGCTCGAACTTTCAGCGGGCGCTGATTACCACCACCTGGTTCGCAGTCATTTCGGTTGCGGCAGAAATGGTGCTCGGTGTCCTTGCGGCACTCCTCCTTAACCAGAAATTTCGTGGACGGACGGCGCTCCGCGCACTGATGATCCTGCCGTGGGCGCTTCCGACGGTAGTCAATGCGACGCTCTGGCGCCTCATCTACAATCCGGAATATGGCGCGCTCAATGCGGGGCTGACCCAGATCGGCATCCTCGACAGCTATCGCTCCTGGCTCGGTGAACCCGGAACGGCGCTTGCAGCGCTGATCGTCGCGGATTGCTGGAAGAACTTCCCGCTGGTGGCGCTGATCGCACTCGCCGCGCTTCAGGCGGTGCCGCGCGACATCAATGCGGCATCGATCGTCGATGGTGCCGGTCCGTTCAATCGATTTCGCTTCGTAATCCTGCCCTACCTCGCCGGTCCCTTGCTGGTGGCGCTGGTGCTGCGCACCATCGAGGCCTTCAAGGTGTTCGACATCATCTGGGTCATGACGCGCGGCGGACCGGCCAACAGCACGCGCACGCTCTCGATCCTCGTCTACCAGGAAGCGTTTTCCTTCCAGCGAGCGGGCTCCGGCGCGTCGCTTGCCCTCATTGTCACGCTGCTGGTGACCATTCTTGCCGTCGCCTATGCCGCGCTGCTGCGCAAGGCCGCCGGAGCTTCGTGATGGAACGTCAAAGCCCGCTTTTCTCCGTCTTCATCCATGCCAGCGCCCTGGTTCTCGCTATCGTGGTCCTGGCACCGGTCGCCTGGCTTTTCATCATGAGTATCTCGCCCGCCGCGGATCTCAGCGCCAAGCCCCTCGCCTGGTGGCCGAGCGAAATCGACCTCTCGCGCTATCGCACACTTTTGTCGGCTGTCGAAAACAGCGCCGGCGCAGCCTTCATTGCATCGCTCCTGAACAGCCTGAAGGTGGCAGGCATGGCAACGCTCGCCGCTGTCGTCGTCGCCGTTCCGGCCGCCTGGGCCGTGTCTCGCACCCCCTCCGTCTCCTGGTCGTTTTACGTGGTGATCGCGACCTACATGCTGCCGCCCGTCGCTCTTGCCGTGCCGCTCTACATGGGCCTTGCCCATTTCGGCCTGCTCAATTCAGTCTTTGGATTGGCGCTCGTCTATCTCACCATTCTCGCTCCCTTTACGACATGGCTCCTGAAATCGGGCTTCGACGCGATACCGCGGGAGATCGAAAGCGCTGCCATGATCGACGGCGCGCGACTGGACCAGATCCTGCGGCTTCTGACGCTGCCGCTGGCTGCACCGGTCATGGCGACCTCGGCGCTCTTCGCCTTCCTGCTCGCCTGGGACGAGTTCTTCTATGCGCTGCTCTTCACCTCGGACCAGCGCGCCAAAACCCTGACGGTTGCCATTGCGGACCTCGCCGGCGGACGGGTTTCGGACTATGGGCTGATCGCCACCGCCGGGGTACTTGCCGCCCTGCCCCCGGTGCTGGTCGGCCTTGTCATGCAAAGAGCCCTGATCTCCGGGCTCACCAGTGGGGGCGTCAAGGGATGAACATGAGCATATCGAAGGACCGCCCCGCCGGGCTTGTTGCAATCGATCGTGAGATGGCGCGTCAGCACGGCGACGCTGTCGCTTCCTATCAGGAAGCGGCAGCCACGGCTCAACGCATCGCCGCGTCGCTGAAGTCGACGGGCCGGCTGCTGCTCCTCGGCATGGGCGGCTCGCACGCCGTCGCCCGCGCAGTCGAGCCGCTCTATCGCGCTCTCGGCATCGATGCCGTCGCGCTGCCGCTTTCCGAGCAGCTCGGCCAACCGCTTCCAATCGAAGGCAAGACCATTCTCGTGACATCGCAATCGGGCGAAAGTGCCGAAGTGCTGCGCTGGTTTAGGGAAACGGACGGCGGCACGAGCGAGACATTCGGGCTGACACTCGAAGAGGATGCATTCCTGGCCAAGGCTATCCCTTCGCTCGTCGGGGCAGGCGGGACGGAGCAGGCATTTGCGGCCACCCGCAGCCTGACGGTTACTTTCGCGCTGCACCTGGCGATACTCGCCGCCCTCGGCGCGGATCCGGCCGAGGCCCTTCGCGCCCTCAAGACTCCAGAAGCACCGGCGATCGACGGCGCTCTGGCGATGCTTACCGGTGTCAGCGCAATCGTCACCTCCGGACGCAGACTGCAGGGCATCGCCGAAGCCATCGCCCTCGGCCTCACCGAGCTCTCTCGCCTCCCGTGCTTTTCGCTGGAAGGCGGTCAATTGCGCCACGGACCTATGGAAATGCTGGGTCCTTCAATGGCCGTCATTCTCTTCCGCGCAGCCGATCCGACCGCTGGCCTCGTCGGCGCCATGGCGGTTTCGGCAGCCGAAGCCGGGTCGCCGGTCGTCGTCTTCGATGCATCGGGCGAGCCGCCGGCCGCCGGCGCCACGACGATCCGCTTCGAACCGGCGGCGGGCATGGCTGCGATCTTCGCGATGCTGCCCGTCGCACAGTCCCTGATGATCGCCTTCGCCGACGCTCGCGTCGAAAATGCCGGCACGCCGGTACGATCCACCAAGGTCACCCGGAGCGAGTGAAGATGCGTCCGCTTGCAGCCATCGGCAACGTCAATGTCGATCTCATACTTGGTCCCGCCGAACCGTGGCCTAAACCTGGCACCGAGATCATCGTCGATCACGACGAGCTTCGCGTCGGCGGTTGCGCCGGCAACAATGCGCTGGCCTGGGAGTCCCTTGGCGTGGACTATGTGATCGCCGCCAATGTCGGCAACGACCAGTTCGGGGCCTGGTTGAAGGAGGCGTTGGGCGACAGGTCCCGCGATTGGCCGGTGGAAGCCGCGGGCACGACGCTTTCGGTGGGCATCACCCATCCGGATGGAGAACGGACCTTCTTCACGACCCGCGGCCACCTGCCATTGCTCAGCTTCCAGGAAGTGCGGACAATGCTGGATGGAAATCGCCTCCGCGGCGGCTATGCACTGCTCTCCGGCTCCTTCCTGACCGACGCCCTCTCGCTCGCCTATGATGCGCTTTTCGACTGGGCGGACGCGCACGAAATAGCCGTAGCGCTCGATACCGGCTGGCCGCTCGAGGGCTGGACAGAGGCCAACAGGCTCAAGACGCTCGCCTGGCTGAAGCGCTGTCACTGCGCCCTTTTCAACGAGGTGGAGACGACGACGCTGACCGGTCAGTCCGATCCGGCCGAAGCCGCCCGCAGCCTGAAAAGCGAAATGCCGGCCGATGCGATCGTCGTTGTTAAACGCGGCCCCAACGGAGCGCTCGCCATCGATCGAAACGGTGCAGCGTTCTCGTTTCCGGCACCCAGCGTTCAGGTCGTCGACACGATCGGTGCCGGCGATGTCTTCAATGCCGGCTTCCTGGCAGCTCTCGCCGCCGACATGCCGCTCATAGACTGTCTCAAAACCGGCGTTACGATCGCTTCGCGAGCGATCTCCACTCTTCCGCGCCGCTACGGCGAGCCCCTTTCCGCCTTTATCGAGGAATCCAGGCGATGAGCGCCCTCGAAATCCGCAACGTCCGTAAGCGCTACGGCGAGGTCGAAACGCTGAAGGGCATCGATATCGCGCTCGAAAGCGGAGAATTCCTCGTGCTGCTCGGCTCCTCCGGATGCGGCAAGTCCACGCTCCTCAATATCATCGCCGGACTTTCCGAACCGAGCGGAGGCGACATCCTGATCGGCGAACGCTCGGTGCTGGGCGTTCACCCCAAAGACCGCGACATAGCAATGGTCTTCCAGTCCTATGCGCTCTATCCGAACCTGACCGTCGCCCGCAACATCGGCTTCGGCCTGGAAATGCGCCGGGTGCCGCGGGCCGAGCGCGACAGGGCTGTTTGCGACACTGCCAGGCTCTTGCAGATCGAGGATCTTCTCGAGCGAAAGCCGAGCCAGCTCTCCGGCGGTCAGCGCCAGCGCGTCGCGATCGGCCGGGCTCTGGTGCGCGACCCCCAGGTGTTCCTTTTCGACGAGCCGCTGTCGAACCTCGATGCCAAGCTCCGGATGGAGATGCGGACCGAACTCAAACGCCTGCACCAGATGCTGAAAACGACAGTCGTCTACGTGACCCACGACCAGATCGAGGCGATGACGCTCGCAACCCGCATCGCCGTGATGCGCGACGGCCGCATTGAGCAGCTCGCCACGCCGGAAGAGATTTACGACCGCCCCGCAACGCTCTATGTCGCCGGCTTCGTCGGCTCGCCGCCGATGAACATTCTCGATGCCGAAGTGACCGCAAGCGGCCTGAAGCTCGACGGCTGCGAGGAGGTGCTTCCCTTGCCGGCAGCATTCGACGGGACCGCCTTGGCGGGTCGGCGCGTGAAGGTCGGCATCCGGCCGGAGGCAATGCGGCTCGCAGCCGAGTCAGAGGATCCGCAATTGACCGCTGACATCGAGGTGGTGGAACTCACAGGACCGGAACTCGTGACCACGGCCACAGTCGGCAGGCAGCGCATCACCGCCTGCCTGCCGCCGCGCACAGCACTCGGCACGGGTTCGGTACATGCCTTCACCTTCGATGAAACGGCCATGCATCTTTTCGATCCGGAAAGCGGCCGATCGCTTAAAGTGGGATGAGGCGAGGCTCAGTCAACGAGCGCTTGCCGCCCTAACCGAAGCCGCAAGGTCGTTTCGGTAGCCAAGCTTCTCCGAGAGTTCGCCCGCCCCGTCGATCAGCACGCGAAGATAGGCGTCCCGATTGCGCAGACCGTCCTCCTTCGGCGCAACGAGGCAGAGCGTCGCAATACAAATCGCTTCCGCGTCATAGACCGGTACGGCGAAGCAATGGGTGAAGCTGTCGACGATGCTGTTGAAGGTGAAATAGCCCTCCTTCTTGGCATTGCGGACCTGAGCGATGAATTCGGCGGGCTCGAGCCGCGTGCCATCCGGCAGAACGAAATCCTCCGGCGGAATGAATGCGATAATCTCCTCGTCGCTCATGTGATCGACGAGGAGGCGGCCGGACGCAGTCCACGGGATAGCGACGGGCTCGCCTATACTGGTGGAAATGCGGAAAGGGCGGCTGCCCTCGTTCATCAGCACGACGGCATATTTACTGCCTTCGAGCTGGCACATCTGCGCCGTCTCGCGCGTCTCTCCGGCAATCCTTGCCAGGAGATGCTCGCATTCACGCATCAGATCGAACTGCTCCGCATAGGCCGCGCCGAGGAAATAGAGCTTGCGCCCGAGAAACACCCGGCCGTCATCGCCGCGATATTCGAGAATGTTCTGGCGCAGGAGCAGGTTGACCAGTTCATAGACAGACGAGCGCGGCGCTCCTATCCCTTGAGCGATCTCGTTCGGGCGCAAGGGCTGACGCTGCACGCGTAGGAAGTCGAGGATCTCGAAGGCTCGATCGAGGCCACGTGCCCTGCGATTAATCGTGTCATCCGCATATGCCACCGCGTCCTCCTTGCCGCTCAAATCCGCTCTGGACCTCATTTAGCCTTGTAGGCCACGCAGTCAACTTCCACCTTGCAGTCGACCATCATGCGCGACTGGACGCAGGCTCGCGCCGGCGGATGCTCGCCGAAATATTCCGCATAGATGCCGTTGAAGGTCCAGAAGTCGCGCGGATCGTCGAGCCAGACGCCGACCCGCACCACATCTTCGAGCCCATAGCCGGCTTCGTGCAGGATTGCGATCATGTTCTCGATGGCCTTGCGGCTTTCCGCGATGATGCCGCCACCCGCGATCTCGCCCTTTTGCATGGCGACCTGACCAGACACATAGAGCCACCCGTTCGCCTCCACGGCGCGCGCAAATGGCAGGGGCTGCTTGCCCGCACCGGTTTCCCCAGTTCCATAACGCTTGATTGTCACGCTTCACTCCACTTCTTATCAGATTCATACTCGGTCAGTTGAATGTCGACGTCTTCAGAAACTCCGCGAGGCGTTCGGTCCTCGGCTTCAGGAACATTTCGCGCGGATCCCCCTCCTCGGCGATGCGCCCCTGATTCATGAAGATCACCCGGGACGAAACCTCGTAGGCGAAGCGCATCTCATGGGTGACGATCAGCATGCTCATGCCATCATCGGCGAGCCCCTTGATAACCTGCAGCACCTCGTTGACGAGCTCGGGATCGAGCGCCGAGGTCACCTCGTCGAAGAGCATCAGCTTCGGATTCATCGCAATGGCACGGGCGATCGCCACGCGTTGCTGCTGTCCACCTGAAAGTTGTCCGGGATAATGATCCTTTCGCGAGAGCAGACCGACGCGGTCGAGCCATTTTTCGGCAAGTCCCCTCGCCTCGTCGCGGCTCATCTTCTTCACTTTGACGAGCCCGAGCATGACATTGGCGGCGGCTGTCATATGCGGAAACAGATTGAACTGCTGGAAAGCCATGCCGGTCAGGGCGCGCTGGCGGGCGATCTCCCGCTCCGGCTTGCGCCGGCGAGCGTCTCCTGCGGTTTCGTAACCGATTTCCTGGCCATCGATCGCGATCGTGCCGCCCTGAAACTCCTCCAACATGTTGATACAGCGAAGCATCGTCGTCTTGCCCGAGCCACTGGAGCCGATGATGCTGATCACCTCGCCTTGGCGCATCGAGCAGTCGACGCCCTTCAGCACCTCTACCGCGCCGTAACGTTTGTGAAGATCACGTATTTCAAGAAGATTGGTCATCGGATGCGAAGCCTCACGATGGAACGGCGGTCTTGCGCTCGACGTAACGGCCGAAGCGCTCAATGCCGTAGTTGATGACGAAGTAGAGAAAGCCCGCGAAGAAATAGAATTCGAGGCTCATGAAAGTGCGGGAGATCACCTCCTGCGTCCGCAGGAGCAATTCGCCGACCCCAATGATGGAAAGCAGGGTCGATGCCTTGACCATCTCGGCCGCCGTGTTGACCCAGGCAGGAAGCGCCTGCCGCAACGCCTGCGGGCCGAGCACATAGGCGAAGGTTTGGGCGAAGGTCAGACCGATCGCCTTGGCGGCCTCGGTCTGACCTTTGGGGATCGATTGCAGGGCGCCACGCACCAGTTCGCCGACATGCGAACTGCAGAAGACGGCCAGCGCCAGAACGCCGGCCTGGAACGGCCCGAGATCGATGCC
>Ga0315913_1010858_pt1 | contig 10399 bp, 7 predicted proteins | sample MpolsnodulesMG_FD_207736 | JGI IMG/M metagenome (GOLD analysis project Ga0315913, IMG submission 207736) | Medicago polymorpha root nodule microbial communities from Los Angeles, California, United States - small nodules | ecosystem: Host-associated > Plants > Roots > Nodule | place: USA... | reverse complement strand
TTTTTAAAAAAATAACCCAAAAAAAAACAGTGTTTTAAAATAAGCATAAAAAACTACCATCTCATTGATGAGTATTTAATATTTGTAGAAGTATGTTCTGGATTTTAAATCAATGATGAGAAAAGAAATTTGAATGGGAGAATAGAATAAAATAATATTTACTTTCCTATCTTAAAATAGTATATGCTTGTTCTTTTCATGAAAATAAAAGGAAACATAACTTTTATTTTACCAAAAAGAAAGAAAGAAAAAAACATAAAAAAGCCACTTATTGTTATCAATGTTGACTTTGTTACAAATAGCTTTGAAAATCATAAAAACAAGAGACTCTCACTTAAGACAAAAAGGGAAAAGAACAACTTTTCATTTTAATAAATTCCTTGCTTTCTTTCTTACTTTACTACCAACCAAGCTTTGATTTCAAAATAATAATGCTCACGTAAATGCTACTACCCTGTGTTCCTTTTTAATTGTCACTTTTGAGTTTTTTACACAAATCAAGACAACAACATTTTACTACTTTTGATACAACAATTTATTTTTTTCCTATAATAACATTCATCATTTAATATCTCATTTCATATATTTCTCTCTGCAATAAATAACTAAGGGTAATAATGTCAAAACAATATTTAATGTTATATTGACCTTTAAAAGTGACAAAAAAATTTATGCAAAAATGACAATTAAATTTTTTATATCAAAAATGACAATTAAATTTTTTATATCAGATTGATTTTGAAGTCATTCTAAGACCGACAACACACAAATTTTTAGAAAAAGTGTGAAATCTCCTGACGTTTGATAATAAATTGAAAATTATCAATACTTGCATGTTACTTATATTCCCTAAGCTATAGTACATCATGCATAAAGTTAGGCCAGCTATTGGTAATTAAGTGTGATATTGGTATTGACATGTTATTTGAGCTTTGGGTAATCAACTAATTGGGTTGAGAAAGACTTACACAAATATAAATAAAACATTTAGGCACGCACAACAATAACAAAAATTAAATGATAAAGAGAAATGGAAAATGTTAACTTGTGTCCTTAGAACACATGTTAAGAATTCCACTAATAGAAATTATGTATTGGAAATTGTGTTAATTTATTGTTCAAAATGTTTAATATTAATTTTTTTCAATAATTTTTTACCACTAATGGAATGACATTAATGCTTAACATGTGCCCTAAGGGCACAAGTTAACATGATCTTAAAGAAATTGGTCACAACATTCAACATCATTAAATCATTTTATTTTTACAAAGAAAAATATTTGTGTGAGTGTACCTAAACTTTTTAAATTTAGGTTTGTCTCTAAGTAAGTATTTCTCAATTGGGTTTAGTGAAAACAAAATCAACTATTTAGAAAATATTTTTTAAAGTTAGCAAATCACTTTAAATAATAAAATAATTAATAACATCAACAGTTGATAAATTATTGATTTATATCATATTCACATGCTTAGTAAATCTCGAGTTAATCTTGTATGGTTAAAAGATCAAATGCATAGACATTTAGACACAAAATATCAAACATTAACAACAAGAAAAATCATTTTTTCTATTATTAGAAAAGAAAAGTGTTTGCATAAGTACTATCGCTTTTGGTCTTATGACCCGACAAGCTATTCACAAACCATAGATCCTTCATTTTTCCTTTGAAAATAATAATAATATAAACATTTGATTCTTTTTCACTTTATTAACTAACCTATTTAGAGGAGTGAAATCCCAATAGAGAGAGATAGAGAGAATTGGAAATGGATGTGTATGAAAATTAATGATACACATACCTTGATAGACTTTATCATAAATGTGAGGTAGCTCGGCGAGATATTTGACAAGGAAAGTGCATGCGACACTAGCAGTGTCATGTCCTCCGATCAAAAGCCCAAGAATCTTATCAGCAATATTAAGTTCATTCATACTCTTTCCATTTTCATCACTTGTCAACAACATGTGAGACAATATATCTTGGGTTGGTGATGCCACTCCTTCTGCCAAATCTATCTTCCTTTGTTTTATGATCTTAATCAACTCCTTTCTTATGAAGTTTGAGGCCTTTATAGCTTTGTTGAATGGTGTTCCTGGCAAATCAATCGGTAGGGATATGATTCCGGCCGCAATTAACTGGAATGGATCACTAAATTTTGCTACATGATTCTCGTCCTCAACGCTCATGAACAAACGACAAGCTAACAAAAAGGTGTACCTGTTGAGTGTTATTATCAACAAATCAGTTAAATTTATAAATTTAAGGATTTAAATCTGTGCAATGAGGATGACTAAGCATTCATATAGTCAAAAAAATCATCACCGTTGAATAAAGATGTAACGATCTCATTTAACAAAATTGTATTTTGAAATTGATTTAGTGAAATCAAAGTACAAGTCATGAACAATGGAGAAACCAAAATAAATATTACAATCATGAGGTCAAGAAATCTTAGTTGTTACATGAAATTTGAGAAATTTAGATTTTAACTTCGTCAAATTAATCATATCTAAAACGTAATTTAGAAAACAATATGTCGTTAACTTAACTCGATTTTCACTAAACAATCAAGATCAGCAATCACAAGACCAAATATAGTATTTCCTATATGAATTTAATCTTAGGTATACTAGTACTATATATTTACTTAATTTGTATGTACCCGTCTGTAAGTCACAAGCAACAATAAAATAAAAAATGACGCATGCATTGTAAACGAATTAATTGAGGAGAATGAATGGTGCATGTGATATTAATATGAAGAAATCGACCTCTTGGCCAAGGGGTAGACGGTGATTTCATCATTGTTCTCCCAATGAGAAACAAAGTGTCTTTGAGCTATAACATCCATGACACCAACATAACGTTGTAGAGCTTCGGGTTTAAAGAATTGAGGAAGCAATTTTCTCATTTTGATAGATTCTTCCTTCAAGTTAGAGTCAAGAGAAGTAGTAGGGAAGATTTTGTTTACACTATCTGGCCACCATGCAGTCACAAGTTTATTCTCGTTTGAAAACAAAAACTTGTTACTTGCTGCTCCACAACAAACCACAGTAGATTCTCCTACGATTGATGTTTTAAAGAGTTCGGAGGAGTATTTACGCATACGGTCGAAAATGAATTTTTCAGGATGTCCTTTCCATCCAGTTGATAAGAACTCAAGGCTTTCACCTATTATTGGGTAACCCATTTTTCCTGGTGGCAAATTTAATGGAGATTTGTGTTTGTAGAATATGAAAAAGAGAGAGAGAGAAATGAAAGAGACAAAGAGAAGGAGAAGGGAGAGGTAGAAATTATGCTCCATGCTTTTTTTGTGACTTAAATTTTTTAGAGCAAAACTTGTTTATAATAAATTCTCTTTAGCTTGCAATGGCGCAATGGCACTTGGACTGCGTGTCCATGTTTTGGATGCCGCAATTTATAGGCATATTGTTAGGGGGTGTGCAATTTCATGGTTATAAAACAATACAATATGACAAGTGACAATATCAATTACTGTACGGCAATTGATTAAAGTATTAATTGTATTATTACTCCCTCCCTCCCTCATTTATTCCCACCATCCTTAGTCCTCTCAACAATATTCCCACCATACTAGCATTTGTTTTAACAACTTGGTTATCAGAAGTGTAATTAATTTAGATTTAGATTAGATAATTAACTTGGCTATTTTAGATAATTTCGTCATGAGTAAGTAAACCTACATTTTTTGTCAAAAAAAGAAAAGAAATTAAACTATATTTATAATGAGGAAAGAACAAATAAGGAGATAGGTAAAGAACACTGGAAAACTTGGTAAGGAATTAAGAAGGATAGTTAATTTAGGTAATTTTTTTAAAAATACGGTGTGTCTTTTTATATTATTCTTCGTTATCTTCTTTGATAAATCATATGAAAAAGAGGGATATCGCTCTCTCTTTTCCATTTTAATTGTTGCGTTTATAGAAAGAAGAAAAAAATAATATTTAGTTGTCATTTTTAAAGTTCAATGCAATATTGATTATTCGTTTGTCAACAATGCCATTACGTATTTATCCGATTGTAAATGTGTTCTAGCTTCCTTATTGTATGCGTGTGTGTGTGTTTGGTTTGACAAATAATGATTAGAGGATGAGCATGATATATGTTAGGGTTTCAAAGGATGAAACTAACGGCTTGGTTAGAAGCATGAAGAAAGTAAAGTTGAGACCTGCAGAGAAGTTAGATCTTAATGTAAAAAGTGTGTGTTTCTTATCGTTGGTATTCACTACTCCCTCCAGTCTCAAATATAAGAAAAGATTTCTTTTTTAGGTTCATTGAATAGTTAATGTATCTGGTCTACATTGTAAAACAGATACATTAATTATTCAATGAACTTATAAAAAGAATCTTTTCTTATATTTGAGACCGGAGGGAGTACTTGGTAAAACCATCTCTGCAAATTTGAGAATCTATTTTTCTACTTTTGCTTTTGTTTCAATAACAAAATATTAGTTACATTGGTCAAATATATAATGATTAGCTTATTTGTCATAATTTTAGAGGAGAACAACACCAACTGTGCCCTATCTATTGTTGGTATTGTTGTGTTATAAAATTGTGACACTTAAGTAATTTACCCTAACCCAAATTTAACGTGTTAAACTTTATTTATCCACCGTCATACAAAATATTGTTTACACATTCAATGATTAAAACGAAATGAATGAAGCACTATGCATAGAGACCCAACAAAATAGTTTGTTTCCTTGTCACTAAGTAACCCGTTGCAATCGTTTGACATTGGAATACCTCCATCATTTGTCTCTATTAAACCATTGGAAGTTAAAATAAAAAGAAAACTGTTTGTTTTGCGATTTTTCTTCCTTATTCATCCGTTTTAAATTAACTTCGGTTAGCTGTGTATCAGTAATTGTGTTGCTTATTGTCTTTAAATTGATTTTCATTGCTTGGTCAAGTCTTCTTTGCAAATTTAAGAATATATTTTTCTTCTTTTTCTACTCAATTTTTTAATCTATTTAAAAAAAAATTGCTTTTGTTTTGGTGAAAGAACAATGATGATGTTGATCAGATATACAATGATTAGCTTACGTGTCACAAATTTATAGGAGAACAATACCCCATATACTCTTGGTGTTGTTCGTTCTCCTATACAATTGTGCCACATAAGTTATTTACCCTAACTCAAATTTTAATGAGTTAAACTCCATTTATCCATCATCATCAAAAAAACTTTGTTTATCCATTCAATGATTAAAACGAAATGATTGATGTTTTGTACATAAAGACCGGGGAAAATTGCTTACTTCCATCACTACTTAAAAAAAGTTTCTTAAAAGTTATTTTGGAGTAATAGTCATTTTAGTCACTGAATGTGTAATAAATAGTCATAATAATCCTTCAATGCATCAAAAATTTAAAATAGTCTCTAACCGTGCATTTTGTTAGTCAAAATAGTCCATGTATTAAAATGTTTTATTAATATTGTCATATCAGTCTTTCAATATACGTACGCATTGTCATATTAGTCCTTATAAGCACTTACTTATTGTCATTTCAATCTCTATATAAAAAGAGTTATTATGAGTATTGAGAGATGATTTTAGCGTCATAGACTATTTTGATTAACATAGTGCACAATCAAAGACTATTTTAAAATTTTGATACATCGATGGACTATTGTGACTGCTCATTATACATTCATGAACCAAAATGACTATTATCCTAAATTATTTTTGTTGCCTAAAAAAACATATTTTTTAATTTATTAACATGCAGAGCATAAGTTTGTGTGTTTTGTTGCATTGACGTATATAAAGACATTCCCTTCATTAAATGGAGTAGTTTGTTTCCCAGCGACGTTGTGAGGATCCTGAATTAGGAGCTTAAACTTTTGAGCTTTAATTATATATATATATAAATTATGTATATTTAAAAAAATTACATTACTCAATTTATATTGTACTAAAAAAATTACATACATATTCTATAATTGTCATATATGTGTTTCATGTTCTATAAGTGTACTAACATGTTTCAAACTCAAAACATTCAAATCTAAGACATTTCATTTTCCTCCAATATGGTTTAAATTGGTTCACAAAGTTTGTTCGATGTTCCAATGTGTGGCTTAGCAATCTGTACAACTACAAGGCTTTTAATTTGTATAGTGTGTGCCTTATTTTGCACCGTGAGTTGAGTTGGTACAAAACTTAAATATGATGTTGATTCAAATTAAATAAAAGTATAATTATTGGGCTAAATTTCAATAGGTGAGCAGCCTCTGCCCCCTGGTTTGTTGTATTACCAAATATTGGTCTTTGTCTTTCAATTATTGAGAATAAAATTCTAATGACAAGTTCACAAAATCTGTCCTCGTATATTTTTTATTTTGCATAATCTTTTGAAATATAATTTATATACATGGTTCAATTCTAAAACTATTCGTCAAATAAAATATATGGTTCAATTTGAACAAATTCAAGCAAAATATATTTACCAAAATCTAAAACAATTTAACTTATGTAAAGATTTGGTGTTTTTTCTGAACATATTTTTTCCTCTAAATTGTCCTACCTATAGCTTGACCGGAGAAAGTCTTGGTTGGGCACATACCAAACACTTCAATTTTAGGCACACACACAAGACCAGGAAAAAATTAAAGAAAAATAAAATTATAGTATATCAATTGATGTGACTAAATACTTTTTATTTAATTTTGTTAATTTTATGTGAGTATGTGCCCAAAATTGAAGTGTTGGGTATGTGCCTAACCAAGACTCTCTCGTATTACAGTGAATATAAGAGTAATACGAACTGACTCTTCAGTTGTTTTATTTTAAAAATAGGTCATGTGTTGGAACACATGCAAACTTTTCAGTTTTACTATTTTTAAAAACCCTACAACTCTCTTTTTTCTGATATTGCCACTACATCTGCTACCAAAAACTGGAATAGCGGCCACTATTGCCCTAATAGTAAAACTAAGATAGCGTTTCTTATAGCAGACTCATCAAAATCTGCTATGCTATAGCGCTGCAGCACCGCTATCGCCACTATTTGACAGCACTGTCTTTTTGGCAAAAGAGAGACTGCCATGAGTTCACAGAAGTATGTTAAGAATACCATGTAAAACAGGGGAAGCCTATTGTTAAAGGAAATGCATGACAGAAAAGATAAGCCGTGATTTTAGGTGGCTTCTAAGGTGAGGGCTCAATTAAGCCCCTCACCAGTGGACCACTAAACAACAATTGAGAGCCATTGGATTAATCAAGCTCACACATTCTATCATACACTCTAAACCAGATCACTCATCTCTTCATTCTCCTCTTTATCTCATTTATCTGCGACCAAACCTCCATTAAATCAAACAAGGTCTCTTTTCCCTCTCCCTTCTCTACTTCCAAGCCTTCTTTTTCTATCACATGAAAAAGGATCGTTTATTTTTCTTGTGAAAAGCCAAAAGTAACAAACCCGCTATTTTTTATTCCACCATCTTGCTTCACTGCTAACAACTCGAATGCTACCCTTACTTTTCCATACTTTTGCTTCTCGTCTTTCCAATTTACATTACACGTCTTTACGTTTGCGAGTTTATTTCACTTTTGTGCATTTTATTCGCTTAACATCTTTCGATTTCCTTATAATGTTGGTTTACGTAATTGTGTCTTGACACGTCTGATGTCCTCGAACCAAAACCCACCAACTGAACATGAATCCAAAATAGATGGGTTTGGGTTCATAGACATCAATCACATGATTATCAAACAATAAAAAATCCATATATCTCAAACTCTTGTTTTTTTGTCTCCTTTCAATTTTAGGAGCAGAGAAGGGGAAGAAGAGGTGAGAGGAAAAGGAAACAGAAATGATTTGGTATATAGAGTGTATAAATGGAATGTGTGAGTCTGATTAATCGAATAGCTCTAATTGTTGCTTATAGTAGTCCACCAGTGAGGGACTTAATTGAGCCCTCACCCTAGAAGCCACCATGATTTTATTATATGGTTATGTAAGGAAAGTTTTCTTAAATAGCTAGGAGAGAAAACATGTTTATAATCATATAATACAATATGATGATTGCTGAAAATCACTAACAAATTACTATAAAAAAAACATTATGTAGTTTAAATGAAAATTATCATGTATCGAATGGTTAGTACACGCTCATACAAAAAACAAAGAGCACAGGAAAGTAGATTCTTATTGAAGGAACTATTTTTACCTTTGGCTGCGAGAACCAGCTGCAATGCACTTCACTTTAACAAATCCATCAGGATTCATTGCATTTCCTCCAATAACGTTAGGCTTCAAAAATGCAGCAGCTTCCCAAGATAAATATGTAACTATGTCCACCCAACTCTTATCGCCTTCATCGGAAGAGGAAACTCCCACAGATTTAAGAAGCTGACCTACAAGGGCCTTAAACTTCCCGTTCATTACTTTTTCTAATTCTCTTTGTCTTTCCTCTCTAAACCTATAGCCCCCACTTAATTCATCTTTGGAACTACTCGTAGAGGTTGGCTCGCCCCAGTTTGCAATCCCGATGCCCTGTTCTTCATCATCGTCATTACAAGCCACACTATTTTCCATATCATCCAGCGGATCTTCTGGCTCAGGTGGTTCCCAAGTTTGGATATCCAGATCATTAGGAAAAGAATATTCGTTTTCTTCAGCAGAGGATGCAGTTGGCTCGTCGGAAGCATCAGCTTTAGCTTCTTGAAAGCTATTTCCTTCTGTAATATCCACGTCTCTCACAGTATAGGCCTCAAACTCATTACTTCTTTCTTGGGAGTTGTTTTCCATCGGATTTTGTGATTTCGCGTTTGACTTATGATCAAGATCTTGCATAGCACCTTCAATTAAATTGTCTTCTCGACTATTCCTAATAGAATAAAAAAAAAATAAGCATATGAGCATGGCTAACTTAAGCATTATATTCACGTCTCTGTTGGATAAAAGTACCTGTCAAATGAGTTCACATCAACCGAAAATTCGCCTGGAAGATCAGATTGGGTTACATAACGACAATTTCATAAAAATAAGACTAACGTCATAAGCGTAATAAAAATGAAAGAGAGGGGGATAGTAGTAGCTTACTGCAGGTGGACACACAGCTGTCAGTACTTGACAGCGATGCAGATGGACTGATATGCGGTGTCGCATATGGACTTGTGCTATTCCGTTTCACATTTTCTCGTTCAAGCTTCTCTCCACAGGCTTTACAAGGTTTTACGGGAACTTTCCCATTCAATTTTAAACTACTCTCATTTCCCTGCTTCTTATTGTCAGCATTTGATCCCGTCAAGCTTGCACCGCAATAATGGCACATGCTACACATCCGATCCAACGCTAATCCAGAGACTTTATAAAAAAGATGCCTGATATTGATCACTTTTCTGGTACAAGATAAGGTATATTAGTATTGAATTAGTTTTAAAATTCTCTTTCTTTTATAGAGCTAATCGATAATAACTTTCATCGTAAATATGATAATATTCCTATTCCATCATACGACTAACTGCACGCGCGCGCACATATAGGGAGATAGATAGAGAAAGAAAATTAAATTTCAGTTCATTTTCCTTTATGGCTAAAGTAATATTCGTCAAACACTACATATTCAAATCAAAATGTTTGCATAAATAAAAAAGAGTCGTTGCACATATAAAGTATAAAATACGGAGAAGGAAACACATCATCTACCTGAATAACCGCCAAAAATCACAACAACACGTAATGTCAAACATGTACTAATTCATAAATGTAATAAAATAATTGATCAATTGCCTTAAGACCCTAACTGTTTGATGGAATACACCAAAGATTATAGAAATCATTTCTATAAGCAAATGATAGTTGTTAGTATGTCATGATAGTAGCTAGGGTTCGAACACTGGACATCCTTCTCCAACTTAATTTTATACAAAACATTTATGCTGATAAATGGGGGCTCTTGGTATAATAAGAAGGTCTTGCTTTTCTCGGACTATCGGAAAAAAGATAATAAAATTAAGAAGTGAACCTATTACAGGAAAACAGCATTCTCTTTTCTATGTATTGAAGCAATAAACATGTGAAAAACACATAACAAGTTAGCATTAAGTTGAATCAAACGAAACTCATGGAAAAGATAGTTTGGTTTCCATCAAAAGATTAAAACTACAAATTAGGGTGATTTGTTAGCCATGTTAACTACCAAACAAAAAATCCAACAACATATACACAAGATCAAAAAATCAGACCAAAAGTACAAATAACTTAGCAGACCTAGAATCATTAACCACTAACAAATTTAAATCCAAGACATTATACAACTCAACCATGTGCCAAAATTGCACATTTAAAATTAGTTCAAATAAATCACCAAAAAAAAAAAGTTCAAATTTTTATTTTACTAAAACCATATCAAAATTAGT
>Ga0315913_1010856_pt1 | contig 10402 bp, 7 predicted proteins | sample MpolsnodulesMG_FD_207736 | JGI IMG/M metagenome (GOLD analysis project Ga0315913, IMG submission 207736) | Medicago polymorpha root nodule microbial communities from Los Angeles, California, United States - small nodules | ecosystem: Host-associated > Plants > Roots > Nodule | place: USA... | reverse complement strand
AAACTTAACAGCGAAGGATTTATTTGACGGGCGGAGGCAAACTTGAGGGACCAAAACATGAGTTTTATTAATTAAGGGATCAAAATGAAAACTGAAAATTAATTAAAGGACCAAATGACCTATTAAGCCTAAAAAAAAAAAGTTTAGCCAAAATTAAAACATATTTGGGTTTGCGGTGTTAAAAGATTGAAAAAATTATGGCTACTCACCATAATATACAAGTTTTAATATAAAATTTCTATTTTAATGGAAAAACTTTGTGATATAAATTGTACTTTTTTTTGCAATAAGAATTTATTCTTTAAAGCCTCATATTTTGTCAAATTTACGGTCAACAATGGTGGTTAAATATTTATATTTATTTTTTCAAGTTGTCATGCTATAGGTACAAAGTTTCAACAAGATGACATAATGTTGCAAATGAAAGAAGAGTAGTGTATATATATATATATAGGGTTTAGGGATGATAGGCCCTTCAAGTTGTTCAACCCTTTAAAATAAGTTGGTCAAGAGTTAGCTCAAATCCAAATTAAAAACAAAGGTCGGGTCGTAACAAAGGATAGATTTTATGTCATCAGAAGTTATGATCCGATCAATCCAAAAAACTTTTGATCAATACAAAAGACTTTTAAAGCAACTTTCATACACAGATATGGAATACAGTTATGAATCTACTGTTGTCGCTGAACGGTGTAACTACTTTTAGAATGGTGAGATTTAGAGTGTATGTTTGACCAGACCATAACATCTATGATGGAAAATTTAAAATTGATCAAACACCTTTTGGATAGAATTATTTTCCAACTAGGGGAGTACCATTAGTACGTAGGGTGCATTATAAAGTTTATGGGCCATGAATCTAGGCGCATTAGGAATTTTACTTCATATACATTCAGCGTGGCTCCATTACACACCCAATGAGAACTGATAAGTGTCAAAATCTTGCAATGAATATTCACAACAAACAAACCACAATCAAAGGGTAGTTGGGTTTTAGATAACAACTATTGAGTGCATTCAAGGAGTGAGCAAAGTTTCCATCATATATGAATGCAGAACGTGCAATTTGTTGTGGATACGTTAATATGGTCCAAGTGAGTGAGCCAGTAGTAAAGCTTTTCAAACAACGACTATCACTCACTTTGAAAGATGATTTGCTGGCTAGTGCAGATGGAAACTTTACAGTTTGTGCTGCTAGCTTCAAATGGTCAACCACTTTCAACAAGATGTCAGAGAGTAAGATTATCATTGATTCTAGCAACATGTAGCAACATGGGAAAAAAATCGACCTTCTCATGTTCATGTTCATGTCCATGTCTGATGTAGTACGTGATAAAAGTGTTAATTATCTTGTAAGAAAAGTCTAATTCACCGCCGATATATGTTTGCTTGTTAAGATTGAATGAGTGAGAATGTTCGTAGAGTTAAAGTTTTGTGGACAATGTACAACCTTATAGTAGTATATGGTATATGTTCTTTTAAAGGATAGTACTGTGGACTAGAGACAACTCATAAATTCTGCATTATATATCTATTTTCACATACGTGTAGTTCTAACAAAAAAAAAATTAAAAAAGTAATTTTTGTCTATAAATGTGTGATGTGTTTTTTTTAAGGAATAAATGTGTGATGTGTTGTGATCACTATAATATTGGAATTTATCAACAAAAAAAAAATTTTGTAAATAATTGTATAAACCAAATTGACTAGTAAAAATACATTGAGGACTAAATTAACTAACTAAAGACACATTTAAAGATCAAAATGACTAATGAAAGACACTTTTAAGTTTGTGTTTGTCATTTTAATACATTTAAAGACTACTATAACATCTTGCATATTTAAAGGCACAATCTATAATAACATAGGTCTTTATTTGCCATATCATTTATTTTTTGATGTATTAAATTCTATAAAAAAAAATTGTTTTTCAAGGTTAAGTGCAGGTCATTGCCCACACATCCCACAATGCGAGAATCCATAGTCCCTTTGAAGGACAAGTTGTCTAGTACTAGTGATACTCCAACACATTACAATTAACATGCAATTGATATGTTAATCCTTTGGGCGATGGGATTAGTCCCCTTGGATTAGTCGATTCTTAGATCGGATACCGAGTTTTTAAAACAAAAAAAAAAATTGCAATTGATTTCAGACATTCAAAGGAATCGTTAAACCAGCTAGAAGAAAAATGCAAACCTGTTTTTTTTCTTTCTTTTCTATACCTCATAATGACCTAGCCACCATGATAGTAGCTTTATGTGGCAATAATATTGTCAGTCAACAAAATCCCCTTGAAAGTTGAAACACAACACGGTTCTTGGCTAACCATAATGCCCATATTATTGCACACCAAATTATAGAATCTATCTAGTGCTCTTCAATTTCTTTCCTTAAAGTAGTAGCATCCCAAACTGTAGAAAATTACTACTAACAAGTTCAATATGTTCATAATTACTACCTAATAGGTCACCCTATTTGTGTAAAATCTAGTTCAATTGAGCTATTTCCACCCATGGTCCCATGAATGGCAGCTAGTTATTCTTTGGGCTTGGTATACCATATATGATCCCTAGGAACTTTTTTTTTAGCAAGATCCCTAGGAACATGGCAAAATAATTACTATTTTATTACTGTAAATACCTCATTTGTTTTTTTTTCTTCTGTTGGCTAGCTATAATACCTCATTATATCTATAATATTAATCGAAAAAATTTGAGAATTGATAAAGATTTAAAAAGGAAGAAAATTAGCAAAAATGTTTAAAAAATACATGTACGCAGTTCCTTCCTATTTATGCTATGCATCTTGAGTTAAAAAAAGATTCTTGTATTGATTCAAAAGAAAATGCATCTTGCAAAGCGGGCATCACCACAAAAATTCAAAGATGTTGTACAATTTTTTTTGAAATTGAATGAAATTAAAACAATGGATAAAAACCAATGAATGAAATTAAAACAATGGATAAAAACTAAGCATGTATTACTATACAGAAGCTATTCGCACAAATACAGTAAAGGCTTTATTACAAAAATATAGACTTGTTAGCATTTTCCAAAAATATATTAAAGTTCATAAGACTCAGCTCAACCGACAATGTCAATATTACTTCATCTACGACCTTCGTAAGACCTAACTCAACTGACAATGCAAATATTACTGCACACTTTCACCTAAGTTTGAACTCATGACCTTCCAATTTTTGTGTGAATTTCAAATGATGTTTGTCAGTTCGTCTACCCATGAGAAAAAAATATAAAAGTCTCTTGAATCTTGATACTTAATAATCAACTAATTTGAGCAAGAAGTTAATAGTCATTTCCTACTTTTCTCCCCACGAGATAACTTACTCTTATGAGCAATTAGAAGAATCTCTAGAACGTCTAACATTTCAGGTAAGGACGGTAGAATCAAAAAAAAAACTTGTCTTCTAAAATGAAAGAAACAAACCTAATATCCTTTCACACTACTCATTAACATTTGGCATAAAATGGTTATAAATTTTTTGTTAACTTCTGGAGGAAAAGGTGATAATGACATCTTTTGAAATTAAAATAATTTTAGTATACCAAATAAATGAACAATAAAAAGAAAGAAGAAAATTTATGACCAAAATATAAAATACCAAAACATGAAAAATGCATTAAAAAAAGTCATAATAGTTCAGCAGTTCCCATTTGCAAGTTGCAACTGTAAAGGACGGCATTAATAACAGAACAGACACATATGTTTTGGATATGCATGTAAGAATGCAAAGACTAACTCGCAGGTCAACAAGTCAATACCCGAACCACCATGACTAGAAAACTTGTTTGCACTCTCACAAAGTGCATGCATGCATCACCATCAGCAACGCCACGAGTTCCTTTTTTTGCGGTTCGTTCTTGACTCGAAACCTTCCTTAAGCGACCCTTCCTATACAACCAAATGTATAACCCCTTTCTCACCAGTTCAAAAAATTAATAAAACCAAAAAACAAGTTCACAAAACAAGGTGTATCAGCATATTGCATTAACAAAATGGTTTTGTTATGCAACTCTAAGTGCAGCTTTGATCTTCTGAATGGTGCATGAGATGAGATTATTCACAGTATCAACTGACTCCATTGTGAGCTTAGCAGAGGGAAGACTATTCACCAGAATTTGGAATCCAACTGTGAGCAAACTTCCACCACCGTCGCCAGCACCACCTTTCTGTAAAGTACCATTTGACATGCCGTAGCCAGAGGGATCATTACCATCAGGAACAATGGCAAAGCCTGAAGGCAAGAGTGCAACATATGCAGAATCTCCACCACTCATCACCACATTCAATGATTGCCCGTCAACCGGTGCATACACCACCACCGAGCATGATGTATCCATCCAAGTTTCTTGCAGAATCAACATGCTGCTATCATTCGCATTAACAGCCTGCAAAAACAACAAAGATTTTCGGTTTTGGTTGTATTCATATTCATACAAAATCAACATGCAAATAATAGTCTGACGCTAACCCAATCACACAAAACCAAAAACAAAACCAACATCCAATTCCAAACAACAGTTTTATCTATAGCTTACCCAATCTCATAAAACCAACTTATAAGGAGGATTGTTTAAGCTGTATACGTCCTATTTATGATTTCTCTGTAGCTAACGTATGATTTGGATTTGAACGGATAAGTAAAACTTACATTAGCACGAAGGAGAGAAACGCAGTTTCCTTGCCCTTGACCTTTGGCAATGTGAACCATCTCTTGCATGGGTCCACCATTAGACAAAATGTCCCACTCGCTTCGAAGCCTTTCATCACGTAGAAAATCAAACAGTCTTTGTCGTGAAACTGGCATCCAAACAGATGTTGCAGCGCTGAGCACGATACCGGGAGGCTCGCCAGGGTCATCAACATTTTTCCTAGTCATAACTCTCATGTCATCACTCAGAGTCCCCATTTGGAGGCTGTCCCATTTTCTAGCAGATGAAGCACAAACCCCGGAACAGAAGTTGTTGGTCATACGTTGCGCCAGCTTCAACATGCTTCTTCTACCAGCTTGGCTCAATGCTGCAAAATCAACATGCCAAATTTACACCATTTAATTAGTAGTTAACAAGTGATTAGAAAATATAATGATTTAAATTCATGCACGTGATTTGTTTTACCGGTGTGATCATCATTAGAGATGGAAGAGGACATGAGGATAGCCAAGCCTTCACACTGCCTTTGGAGGGTGGCGATCCATCTATGAGCGCCAAATCCAAAACCGGAAATAAGCAACGGACGATAGAGTTGGTGAACAATACTCTCATCATACTCCCAGTGCTCAATCCAAGTGACCTACAACAATGCAACTTATCTTGCGTTACTATCCAACATATTCAATGCAATGATACAAAAATATTATCTATTTCAGAAAATGTTGACAATTGACATAATGCCCTAGGCTAATTATAAATTATAAATTAGTAACATAGGTAAGATGTTTGTAGAGGATTGAGTTTAAATACAAAATTGATACAGATGTCAGAAGGATAGAGGTGAATCCCGACACACTTGGCAGATTATAGAATTTTCATAATTATTATAGTAAATTATAAAATCTGTCTAATTATATTAAAAGGCACAGATTAACACAACACATGTCTCCATTATATTTTATATAGCATTAGCAGCAGAGAACTGGATCCAGGTCATATTGGTCTCGTACACAGTAAAAAACAAATATTTTATACTAAAGGAGACAGGAATAGAAGCATCAACTGTATTGTTTAAACAACAAAGATTGAAAAATCCAAGATTTAAAATTTTCATGCAGTTTTAAATACTAAAAGATGCCAAAAGATATATGAAGTTTCAAAGCTAAAACAATATAAGCCTTGATTCACTAATCTCTAGGAGTACTAGAAGTGGACAATCTAAGTACAGACAATAAGCATCTTCTCAAGTAAACAAGTAAAAAACTACTAAAAAACCGATTTCTCAGGCAAAGTTCAATCTTATTCTATATGGATAGAGCAGTCACTATAAAGAAAACAAACTTCAAAGTACAAAAAACGCAAGATAAAAGAAAGAGAGAAAATAAAAATTGGATTGGCACTTACCTTGGAGTAACCATTTGGCATATCCTGCACAATACAGCCAGAAGGAAGTCTTCTACAGCTTATGAATGGTTGTGCATTAGAAGGATCATGACCAATCTCAACGGAAACATCAACCACGGCCCATACACCTTCTGCATGCTGCTTACAGAACCGAAGGATTCTCACTTGACGAACCGGGACTAGTGGTGAAAGCAATTGAACCTCGGTATGCATCTGAAATTGCATAATCCTAGTAAGCTATTGCAAACCAAGGCACATTGAAGCAAACTAATACACAGCAACAGAAAAAAAAGCGTACCAAATGTATAGCCCCATTTCTGGTTCCACCGATTCCACCAGATAAAACATCAAGGTTGGCAGATCTAGCAATCATAGACTGAAACATATCTGCGTATCGATTCTATTCAAGAAAAGAATAATCAATTAAAACAATATACTAAACAAACCTGCATAAACATTGATGGTAATTAAAAAACAAAAACTATATCACTTAGAAAACGTTGGCTACAAAATTTCCTATCAAAAACGGTTAAATTACAAAGAAGACTAAGAGGTTGAGTATTTGATAATCATACCGCATCCATCAAAGTTTCCACAAGTGCTAAACTGTTGATTATTACTATCCCAGTTTCTCTCGTAGCTTCAGCGACAAAACCAGCGGGTTTAGGACCAATACAAGAAGAAATCAACCGTGCATACTCTTCTTGATTCAATATGTCTCTCTCTCCATCCAAACCCTTAATCCAAACAGGACTATCAGTCTGAGCCATCTTTAATAATTCATCCATAGCAGCCAATGCAAGATCTATTAGAGCCGATCTCTCAAGCTGAACATCACTACTACTTCCCATCAATCCCATTGGTGAACTAATACCAGGCATTGAGCGACCATCTCCAAGATCAAGTCCCATTGGCAAAGGATTGCCGAGGGAGCTTGAACCACCACCAAAACCGTTCCTTCCGATACCAAGTTCTAGACCAGAATTTGAGGTTGGTAGAGCCATGGGATTAGCCAATGATGATATTGGTTTGCCAAGGAACTTGTTTGTTAAGGCACATATACGGTTCAATTCGTCCTTTAGACGAGCGTTTTCAATTCTAATCTGGTGCTCTTCGAACAATATTTGGCCAGGAATTGCTGGTCCACCACAGTTGTTGCATATTGGATTCACCATTGCTTCTTTCATCATGCTATTCTCGCCTCTAAGCTTGTCATTTTCCTGCCTAAGCATTATGTTCTCATGCCTTTCCAGTTGAGTCTGATTCAACAAAAACAAAATCAGTTAATTGTTAAAAATTACAATTACAATATCTCTATTAATACAAATGCAATAACTGCTGTGTTTAACAAGTTTTTAAATCGCTTTCATGATCTTTGATATTATGGAGAATCACAAAAAAATGCGGCTTAAGCAGCCTTGTTGCAAAGACATTAAAAACCTTAATGCCGCAACTCAGATTGTGATTGCGGATTTTAAAAGAAAATGAAACATGGTATTTAATATTCACCTTCATTTGGGTTCGACGATTCTGAAACCAGAATTTGACTTGTTTATTTTCCAAGCCAAGTCTCTTGCTAAGATCCAACCTTTGTTTTTCATCAGGATGAGGACACTCTTTGAAGAAACTAAAAGAAAAAAACAATAAGAGAAAAATGGATCAATCACAGAACCACATTAGTTAAAAACAAAGAACAATGGCAAGAAATTGATATAAACATACGATTCAAGCTCTTGAATTTGATTAGGAGTGTGTCTGTGGTATCTCTTCTTCCTCTTACGCTGACCATCATCACCACCATCCTGATCATCACCGGATAATCCTTCAAGATCAAAGTTATCGCTTCCGGACCGGCTTTCATACTCATCCTCTCTCATTCTCCCAAGCAGACCAGTATCTAAACTATCACCAGTGAGACCAATCTCACTCTGCCCCTCCATTTTTCTTGGCTGTAGAAAATAGTCTCATCAGCAATAACAAAGAGTAATGAATGAATGAATAAATAACCAACATGCACAAATCAAATCCAAAACCAATAAAGATTAATCAACTATAAAATAAGATATAAGATTAAGCATACAGTTGAGAAGAAGGTAGATGGATTTTGCATTGAACTAGAAAAGGGTATAGAAATATCAGTGGCAAGTCTTGCAACCTTACAGGAACTGTTCACACTCTCAAACCCCATAAAAAAAATAAGACTTTTTTTTCTCTCCTAAAACTTGTCTGAAAAGAATACTACTCTCTATTCCTTCCATTCTGAGTCTTATGTCCTCAAGTTTATTTTTTTAATACCAGCAATCGTCACTATCACTTTTGCCAATGAACTTTTCAGTTTTTGATTCCACACAACCCTTTGACTTTTTGACCCTTTATCTCAGATTAAGCCAAAAACTGACAAGATTGAATTTTTTGATTAAAAAAGTAGAAAATAAGCAAAAAGCTATTTCCTTGTCAACACCCCACAAACAAGACTTTTATCTTTTCTTTCTCTCTCTTAAGCCTAATTCAGAAGAAACAGATGAAAAAGGTTACAACAGGACAAGAAGAAAGTGTCTTCCTTTCTGATCCAACAAGGTTCACACATGCTTCTCATGTCTGAACCCACAACAGCAAGAACAGTGACACATAAGGGAAAGAAAAAAGTCTCCAATTTTCTAATATTTCACACTTGACCAATTTCTTGTCAGTATTGAGAATTTTGACAGAGACCCTGAAAGAGAAAATCCAAAAACATTGCATGGAAGAAAAAAAAGAATTTAATCAAAGATTATTGTCTTTGTTTTTCTTTTTTTGTAGATAAAAAAAAGACATCAAAATAAGGTAAAGAAAAAAACCTTATCTCACACACATGTATCTCATAGTCATATTCACACACAACACCAAATCTAAGCAAAAACAACTGGTTGACATTTCATTCTCTCTCTCTTTTATCTTTCTCTTTCTATTTCTCTCTCCTCACACAAACACAACACAAGACTGATGATGTTATAAGTGAGAAACAAAGAAATGAAGAAAAGTTAGATGGTTACAAACCAACCAAGGTACGAAGAAAATGATACCTTTTAATTTGACAGTGAGAAATGTAAAAGGACCCAAAAACAAATAGGACTAATGGGTTCCACAGGAAAAGAAAAAGTTATGGTTTTTATTTTCTTTTCAAAATGAAAATTAAATTTATGGTTGATGAATTTGACGGTAGCTGCATTTAATTTTAATAATGATGAAAATCATTTATTTTGATTTCAAAAAATCATAAAATAAAAAATTTCAAGGCATAAGTTAAGAAGACAAATATAGAAAAAAAATTTTGAAACTTGTGCATTCAATATCTTAAAAAAAGTTGTAAAAATTATACTTTCAATATACAGTAAAATTTATTTTTAATCTCTTTTTTAAGCTCTTTAACTTATTCTTAAGAGCACAAGTTAATATGACCATTTATATTATTATTATTTTTCTTTAAAATGAATGTGTTTTGTTGAGATTGTTGTCGCACTTTTGGATCTGTGGAAGAGAAAAGGACAGATAGAATAGTATTATAGTGTGTGACATAAAAAATGGTATCTAGATTGAATAACAATATTAAAAAATGATAGTGGAGCTGACTTACAGTGACTATGTGAGGTAATCAGAAAGTCAATGACTTTTTTCTATCTTGATTCTTGATATTTGTTTTTTGTTGCTATCACAAAACCCCTTTTTAGCTTTGAAATTAAATCCAACACAATCTCCTCTCTGAATCTTGTCAATGCCAGCTTGTGCACATATATTTTTCACTATGTGGTCTCTTCCCCTTTTTTATATTTTTATTTCTCTCTCTTAATGGTAATTTAATTGAGAAAAAGTTAATTTATACCCTTAAGACACAAGTTAATGAAGTAAATATAATAAATATTTGTTAAAATATGTACATTAAATTTAATTTTTGAATTTATAATAAATAAAATGCACAAAATTTTAGATAATATTTTTACTTATGGATTCCTTAACATGTGCTCTTAGAGCACACGTTAGCATGACCCAATTTAATTTTAGATAATAGTTTAGTTATTTATATTTCTTTAATTTCAATTTTATTTTTTGATCCATTTGCATATTGTTATATTATGACTCACAATTTGATGAAGAATATTGTTGCTAAAAATATAAAAGATTTGTTTCAAATATATTGTGCTGAAAATATATTTATGGACAATAAATATATTTTTGTGTCGTATGAAGGAAGATTTGATGTAAATATATTTTGAAAGAGAATATTTGATGCAAATACTCTTTCACTGAAGGAGGAAAAAAAAAAATATCTTCAGCGTGATATTCGT
>Ga0315913_1010852_pt1 | contig 10404 bp, 7 predicted proteins | sample MpolsnodulesMG_FD_207736 | JGI IMG/M metagenome (GOLD analysis project Ga0315913, IMG submission 207736) | Medicago polymorpha root nodule microbial communities from Los Angeles, California, United States - small nodules | ecosystem: Host-associated > Plants > Roots > Nodule | place: USA... | reverse complement strand
TATTTGTTAATTCATTATAAAAACGGTGAATTAGATTAGAAAGTAGATTTATATAAAATTAGGGTTTATGGCTTGGTTTGATTAGGATTACGTCATTAGACTTATCCAACAATCCCAAGACAAGAAGGGTCTACTCACTAACGTTCCTTGTAGACATAGAAGAGAAGAAGAACATAAAATAAAGGTGAACTTTTATTCAAGGAAACAATTGTCACTTATTATTTCCAAGAACAAAAGATGAATTATTGTGATAGCTAGCTACTCTATTTATGGCTTACAATGACTTGAGCCCTAAGAAATATAACACTAGAATGTTCCACAAGAAACCACGGGCTTTTAGGTCAGAAGTAAACTAATAGGTAGCTTGTCCATGAAGCAGAAGCAACAAAAGTGGACTTTGAAGGTTGGCACGGCCGTGCCAAGTCTCTGACTTTGGGGAGTGACATATTTTTGTCTCATATTTCGTATTTTCATCCTGAATCAGCTCCTAATCCTCTTTCTTTTGCTCCAAGACTAAATATTTAGATATTTGTTCCTGAAATATAATAACTTGCAATTGAAGTAAAATAATTCTAAAAGGAAATAATATTTAAATAAAACGAAATAAAATCTAAATAAAATATACTCAAATAATATATTAAAAACACTAATTTATTGACTCATCAGTGTTCAAAGGACATCTTACGAGCTACCATGTGCATGCAAAATTGCTACTAATATCCTTGAAGAGAAGCCAATTTTATTGGATGAGATACTCCACCATTGGCATAGGTTACGTATGGGAGAAGAAAGTAATGAAGGTGGTTTTTCTGTCGAGGATGAGTTGAAGGGTATTCAAGAACGTCTCAAGAAACTCCCTTTCCAAATGAAGCTTGAAGGCAAAGAGGTTTTGCGGCAGTTGGCATTTCCTGAAACCACCATGATGTCTCCACCACCACGAAAAGTACCAACCAAGGGAGCCAAGAAAAAAGTGGACATTGCGAGGTCTAAAGGAAAAATTACATCGACTAGTCGAATCCCTTATTCGTGGGAGGTTGTTGATTCCCAAAATCCGGATAGTCAACCATCACCATCACCAACAACTTCATCATTTAAAAGAAAAAAGGTGCTCGTCTTGGTGAAAAGTCACTTTCCCTACTTTCACCACCTACTTGGTATCCAAAGCCTAAGGCTATTCCGGTTCCAACGTCTAATCCGGTTTTTGATTATATGTCAAAGTTCATGGTTCCATTTATTGAAAAAATGGTGGATGTTATAGGCGATGGACATTGTGGATTTCGGGTTATAGTCGAGTTCATGGGATTGACCGAAGAAAGTCATATCATGATTCGTCACAATCTTATTAAAGAGTTGAAAGATCATAGAGATAATTATGTGAGAGTATATGCGGGTGAGGATTGTTATAACTACATTTTAAATGGCTTACATCCTCCAGCAAATATGAACGGTTGTGCACATCTTGTTGATAAGTGGTTCATTATTTCGGACATGGGACACATTGTTGATAATTATTACAAAAGGTGTGTCGTCGTGTTGACAACTTTTGGAAAATCGGAATCTTTTTTCCCACTAAGAGGGCCACCACTGCCGGCTAAGCAAAAAATTCTCATCATGTGTCTTGGCTTAATTTCGAACCATTTCGTGCTTATTTTTTAGAAGGATGCTTGTCCACTACCTCCATCATCTACGGAGTGGCACAATCACAAGAATGAAGAGGTGTTAACTTGGAAAGATGAGTACTTGGATCAACATGATTTGTTCCAAAAGCTCATGATTATTGAAGAGGGAGAGAAACCGCCGCAACCAAAAAAAGAGTCAAACAAAGCGGAACCTTTTTTGTTGGACACTCCCGAAAAACCAAAGCAACAATTTGAAGTAATTGCGGAAGATGAAGGAAATTATATTTCACTTGATCTTCCCGAATCACTTGGTGATTAATGAGTGATTTTTGTTCGGTGTTAGTCCTTTTCTTTGGTAGAAATTACACCGACGTATATTTTGGGGTCGAAATTGTAACGCCAATTTTTTGAGGCCAATATATAAGTAACATTATGTAATTTATATTGATATATATGATAATATGACTTTTATGTGGTGAAACTAGTGCAATACTTATTTATTCGTTATTAATGTTTATGCATATGATTTATTCGTTATTACATTTCATTTAATTTCATCCTAATGTTTGATTTTTTTCATAAAGCTTTTGTGAAGTGAAACATGTCTGTGGTTGCAAAAATTGAAGGCCGTGTTAGATACTCCGCTTTTAAAAAGACAATTAAGGTTATGATAACGCCGACCGACTCTCTTGGTGATTTGAAGGCACAACTTAACACTTATTTTGAGCATCTTGGTGAAAATCAATATACACGTCACTTGTTTGGTCAAATGTCATGAATAGACCTAGGAGATGATAGAGATGAATACGCATGGAAAACGACAAGCTATATGCCTTGGCTTATTGAAGACGATAGCGACGTCGGATTTATGTTTCGGAATATGGTGGAAAATAATATATTATATATGTATGTTCGTTCCATATGCAATTGCGTTGAATGTAAATAGAGATTTAATTTAATGATATGTAATGAGTTGTAATGTGTTGTTTAATTATGGACACTATGTAACGTTTTGATGAATTTCAAACTTTTGTGTATTTTGAACCAAATGTCAGTTTGATTTAATTATGAACAATTGTAAAAGATATTGTATTCTTCTTGTTTATGACCGAGTTTAAATGTTGTATGAGTTATATTGCATTTGGAAATACTCTGGTTTAATTACAAGTAAAAACTGGCCGAAAAATGGCTTGGAAATGCTTTAGAATTATGCAGAACCCACTGTCTACATAATTGTTTTCCTCGACAGTTAACTGCAGTCGGATTTTGAATTCCTCAGCAGTTAATTGCCGAGGGACAATTTCGTCTTTTACATGTGTTTCTCAGCCTACCAAGATGTGTATACAGCAATTTTCGAGACCTATTGTGGTATCCCACCGAAAACAGAGCCCGTGTATGGTAGGAAACAATGTAAATATTGCATACAAGTTTTTTTTTTTTTTTGAGAAAGCATACAAGTTATTTATCTCAGCTTGTTCCCTGAAAAAAATTATATCAGCTGGTGTATGGAAAAAAAATTAAATGCAGTTTATTAGATTTAATATATACTCCTCCCTGTGTTAAATTATACTATGTCGTTTTGTTATTTTCATACTTATTAAAAAATAGGATTATGCTAACTGGTATTTCGGAGCACTGATTAAGGATACCAAAAAATGAAGTTATTGTTAAAAAAGAAAACTTTTTAGACTTTTATGGATTGATTACACAATTTTCAATGCAATAACTACTATATAATTTTCTTTTTTAGTATCCTTAACCAGTGCTCCGGAGGCACCGATTATCATTTCCCTAAAAAAATATAGTTAATTTTGTATATATATATAGTGGGTGAAAGGGGATGAAAATTTCTCATAGGTGTCGACTTAGTCGGAATGTTTGCACCTTCCCTTGATGTTTTTCTCACTTTTGGTTCATCGAAAATATCATCTTACACAATCAACACTAGCTTTGAACCTAATTTGATTCTTCTAAATTATTCCGTTTGTCTCATTTCAATAGTCATTTTTAAGTTTTCGCGGTTCTTATAAAAATTTTTAGTTGAGTTGATTTTAATGGTAAAATTAGTATAATTTACTAAAACACCATTATTAATTGTAGTTAATCGAGTAGTCAAGTAGAATGGAATTCAATAAATAAGTGGATATTAGTGAGAAAAAAATAAATAAATGTTGCATTTATATTCTAAAATGACAATTATTTTGAGACAGAAAATGATAAAGTGATAACTAAAATAAGCCAAGAGAGTAGTTTGAAACTTTTTCCTTAAATAATTCATTCAATATGTTGTGATCTTGACAATAAGTCTCACAAGATTGGTGACAAATATTATGTGAAGAATTTTGTTACAACCACGTAGCTTCAAAGGAAAATTTTCCCCGATCATAATAAATATATGTTCAATGATCGCACCAAATTTTGAATACCAAATTATTATGCATGCTTGCTTATTTATGTTGTATCACATGAGTCAAAATAATGAGAATGGCCAATTAGCATATGACCATGCAAGAACAATAACCTATTGGTTACTTGTGCTTTCAAATTGAAAGTGAAAGGCATGCAACAAATAAAATGATGAATCGCACAAAGTCACCACCGACCGTCAAGACTTTACTGCTGAGTTTTATATAATTATACTTCCAACTTCAACATACCAAACTAGTTATGTAGGTTCTAAAGTAACTCAAATGCACGAACTAGATATTATTTTCCAACACTATAGTTGATATTTGGTAATGTCGAGCTTTGGCTTGTTGGACACAAAAGCTTCAATAAATCACTAGTGGTCTAATTAGTTAGGAGTAATACCTCAAATTCGTCCTTGAATTTTAAAAAATCAGCCAATTTGTTTCCAAATTTTGCAAAATATCTATTTAGTCCCCGAATTTACAAAATGTCGATCAAATCAGTCCCTCCGTTAAGTTGGCATGTCAACGGAGGTGACGTGTACTGTTAAGCTTACCACGTCAGATGCCACGCGAGCAGAGATTAATTTGGCCGAAAATGATGAAATTACCAAAGACCAAATTGATTAATTTACAGAAAATTGTAAATTCCCCTACATCTCTTTTTCCTCAACGTCTCTTTCTTCTCAATGTCTCTTTCTTCCCCATATATATAAATTTGGAACCCTAATTTTATAATTTGTCAGAGTTCAAAATCCCCAAAATTTCTTCCATTAATTGATGACAAAGTTCTTCTCCAATTCAAAGAACTTAAAAACCTAATTTTTTTGATTGAATTCAAAATCCAAAAAACCCCAAAAATTGTTCAAGCTTTGGTGTTCAAAAATCACTAGTGTTTGTTTATGCCTGTCATTTGAAATCACTGGTTCTCTCATGTCATATCTCCTCGTACTCATTCCCTGAAATAAAATCAATCAAATCATACCTTGAATTATAACACTATCCATCAAACCAGTCCTTTAATTATCACAATAAGTATCAAATCGATCTTTATTTTGGTCTCAGTTATACCTGTATAGAAATTGCATCAGTTACAGGTCCATTATCTTGTTGCACCTCAGTAGCAACATTCTCAACAACATTCTCTTGTTGCACCTCAGTAGCAACAACATTTTCCACACCTGCCACATTAGCTTCTACTTGTTCTTGAGGCTCGGTATCAATCCAAATTGTTGGTCTCCTTTCCACACCTTACTTCACACAACTTCTTGAGTTATGTCCCATCAGTCCACATCTCCTATATTGAGTGTCATTGTAGGTTTTCTTCATGTCACTCCCAGATTGCCATCTTTTCTCCTATTCTTCTTTGATTTTCCTGCAGCCCTTCTCACCTTTGGTGACACAGGTTTTTCATAAGGTGTTGGTTCCCAATAAATTTGAGAATTCACAGGTTGAATAAAGTAGCTATAAGTTGTCCTATATGATCCAAGGGTCAACCAAGCTTTTTGGACTTGTTTAATTTATGCTTTTGGGCTATGTAATGACTTATGAACATCAAATGTATGACTTATGATTTGATGGCTATCTAATGTTCTTTTTTGGCTATGTAATGACTTATTAACATTAAATGTATGACTTATGAAGGTATTTAATGTTCTTTTTTGGCCATATAATGTTCTTTCTAGACATGTATAACTGAGACCAAAATAAGGATCGATTTGATACTTATTTGGATGATTTAAGGACTGATTTGATGAATAATGTTATAATTTAAGGTCTGATTTGATTGATTTTATTTCAAGAAATGAGTACAAGGAGATATGGCATGAGAGGACCAGTGATTTCTGAACACCAAAGCTTGAACAATTTTTGGGGATTTTTGGATTTCGAATTCAATCAACAAAAAAAAAATTAGGTTTTTAAGTTTTTTGAATTAGGGAAGAACTTTGTCATCAATTAATGGAAGAAATTTTGGGGGTTCTGAACTCTAGGTGACAAATTATAAAATTAAGGTTCCAAATTTATATATTTGGGGAAGAAAGAGACGTTGAGAAGAAAGAGACGTTGGGGAAAAAGAGATGTTGGGGAATTTGCAATTTTCTGTAAATCAATCAATTTGGTCCTTGGTAATTTCATCATTTTTGGCCAAATTAGTCCCTGCTTGCGTGACATCTGACGTGGTAAGCTTAACAGTACACATGACCTCCGTTAACAGGCCAACTTAATGGAGAAACTGATTTGATTGAGATTTTGTAAATTAGGGGACTAAATAGATATTTCACAAAATTTGAGGACGGATTTGGCCTATTTTTAAAAATTCAAGGACGAAGTTGAGGTATTACTCAATTAGTTAGTGACTTTCGGTATACAATGTGGTTCGAGAAAATAGCATTCATATGATTATTCATCAGCTCTAGTGTTATTCATGTTGGAGTTGTATGCATAAATTTTCCCTTTAAACATAAGAAAGTAAAGTCGTAGCAACAATTTACTTTCAACATGCATTCTATCTTTTATTGTATAAAATTCATGTAGTTGCCATATTTTACTTGGAACTCATTTTAAAAATAGTGACACCAACATAAATTTTACCAAATAGAATAGAGTGTCAAAGAGACAATCACTAATTATTGAAATGTGTAATAAAAATGAATTATGTTATAAATATAAGTAAACAGACCCAATAATAGAGAGAAGAAGAGAGAATAAGGAGAAGTATTCTTATTCACCAATGTACGTTATAATGTTGCAAATGAACTCTATTTATAGGGAAATAAAGTAGCTTATGGACTAAGCCCAATAGTCTAATAGTATGGTCCATTAACCTATTTGATATATGGACATCCACTTATAATATTCATAACACTCCTCATTGGATGTCCATTGAGGATATGCCTCATTAAAATCTTACTAAAATAAAACCCAGTGGGAAAAAGTTCTAGTGAAGAAAAAAGAGTACAATATCCTTTTGAGTGTGTGATAATCTGCCTCGTTAAAAACCTTATCAGGAAAACCCAATGGGATAAAACCATGGTTAAGGAAAAAAGGGTGCATAACACATTTATGTCTCCCCCTCATAAAGACAATCATATATGAGATGAAGAAAGTCAAATAATCTTTTATACTGGTTACTCAAAATCTTCACTTCGAATTGATTATGTAAATGCTCTTCTCCAAATTAAAGTGCTTGAGAAGTTTCTTCATATTGATTTGTTACAAGATCCCCTTTAAGGAATCCAGAAGTTTCTTGTATTTGTAAAATTATCATTCTTAATAAAAGAGCATTCTTCACTTCCTTGGCTATGTTGTTTCTTTAAGATACAAAAACATATGTTTGACTTTGTTCCAATATCTGTATTTACTAATATTGACAAAAACAAAATACCACAATACATATAATTAACAAAATACATTAATGTCCTTGTTTGAACTAAGATATGGTACTTCAGGACCAATTCAAGTTGTTTATCATTTTCTTGAGGACATGATCTATGTCTCATGAAAATTTGCTCCTTCATGGAGTTTCATATAATCATCAATTTCAAGTGAGCCATACAAATACATTGTAACATATCTTTCATAAATATTGAGTCTTTAATGTGCTACTAAACCTAACCAAACAAAAAAATTTCTTGAATTCACTTCAGGTGAATATGTCTCTTGAAAATAAAATGTAGACATTTACCATTCACTTCCGGTGAATATATCAAACTCTATATGCATCTATTTTATCAATATAATTCTATTTCGCGCGAAAAATCATATATATCTAATTAACTTCACATCTTCAAGTGTGCGGACTACAAGTCGAAAAAGTTCAGCTTTACAAAGCGAGTTTGATTTCACTAGAATTGTCTCTTGGAAAATTCTATGGTGAAGTTCTTCAATTGACTTTTTCGGTGAAGTTACCCTACATCTAATAATAATGCGCCACGTTTTCAAATGACGTCATGTCATGCTGATGGTTACATGGTATGTACCGTGTACCTTTAGTTAAATTTAATTGTACTTTAACCCTTAGATTTTTTAAACCATCGGATTAACCAATGTTATTGTGTTGCCTTCCACACAATATTTATTTCCTTTTTCCTTTCTTCTTCTTGATTTCAATGACAGATCCATTCCAATTTATTTATTGTTTTCTATGCTTCTTCTTGATTTCAATGACACATCCATTCCAATTTATTTATTGTTTTCTATGATAATTTTTGACTATTCTTTGATGAATTGTTCATACAACCCTTCCACCATATCCACTGGTGAGGTGCTTGAATGATGGCATTTTTTCAGCCATATTTGTTATCTACCACCAAAGAAAATAAAATAAAATTGTGAATCGGTAGAAACAATTTAAAGGCTCCTCAAACTCCTACAGGTAGGGAGAATATCAAGGCAAAGTTAGCTTACCGCAAGAAAAAAACTAATGAAGACAGGACCTTGAATAAGGAGTCCCTTCAATGGCGAAAAAGGAGTCACGCCATATCTGTATTAATGAGACCAGCAAAAGAAAAGGAAATCTAGTGAAAGAAAAAAAACCATGATATTTGATTTAATACTTAAAATAAAGGTTGCCACAAATCAATTGCATCATATTTCTCGGGTCATCATTTTCGACGTTCAAAATCGGTCTAAATCAATTGCTGATAAATGCGCCAATTAATACTAGTTTTTTTTTAGAGGCCCATTAATACCTGCAATAAAAGTGCAATTCCCTTGGAGTAGAAAAAAAGCAGAATTTGATAAAATTGAAGGATCAAGGTTTTGAACCTTGTACATAAAAGTAAATAACTAAAAAACTAACCACCACACCAAATACTAAAGATGTAAATTTCATTATATATATAAGAATATTACATATTCATTTATTAATGGCATAGTACAAATCATTTTTTTCTTCAAAATGAGCGCATTATTTTTAAATGTAATATTTATACAATAATAATAATAATTTACATATCACTTCCCCCTAAAAAAATAATGTATCATTTGTCATACTCCAATTTTTGACCTAACATCCTACATTCATATATCCTCTGATCCGGAATATTCTCTGACTTTTCAAAGAAAATTCGGCAGAAAGGTATTTTAAAATACCTCATTTTTGTTTCGATTCGGATCCTCTTCTCTCTTTATCTTTATTTTTTTATTTACTTTTATCTTTTAAAATTCCATCTTTTATTAATTCTCTTTTATTTTTAAATTTTAATTTTAGTTTTAATTTTTATTTTTAATTAGTCGTTTTTCTTCTTTTACTTTAATCACTTTTATTTTAGTTTTTACTAATTGTCCAAAATGTCCAAAAAATAATAGTGTCAATGTCTAATAGGTCACAAAAAATATGTCCAAGGTCCAAAAAGAATTCAAGTCAAGTGTCAACTTTAACATTCCTTTTTCAAAATTCATCATAATTGTCCATCAAAAACCTTTAAACCATTTTTCCATTTTCATCAACCTCCTCACCTATAAATAAAGCCCTCATTCCACACTTCAAAACACACCAAAAGTTCTCTTGAGTTGTCAAAAAACTTTTCTCTCTTCTCCCTCATTTAGCTTGTGTTGACGAGCTATTCTTTTCTTCTCCCTCTTTTTCTGTCCCTTCGGAAAAGTTCCTTCGGAATCTTATCCCTTCGGAATTTTGTCCCTTCGGTACTTTTGTCCCTTCGGTTGTCCCTCTCTCTTAGTTTCTTTTATTTTCTTACCTTTTAGCATTTTTTGTGTTTCATTTTATTTCTATCATTTAGCATTTTAATTATCGTCATTTATTTTCCAGCAATTAGAATGTATCTAGGTTCAATGTAAACAATATAAATAAGAAAAGTGTGCGTGTGCGTCCTTTTATTTCTTTACCGCTTTATATATATCCAAAAATGCAAAAAAATTAGGTTAGGGATTATGTGGGGATCCAACGTCACTACAGAAATCCACACGCTTTTATTTTTATTGCTCCGTTAGTTTAATCTTCATTTATTATTCCAAAACAACAAAAACATTCAAATAACAAAAATCACAAAAATATTTTCATAATAAACCTTGATTCAAAATCAAGTGATCCCTTTTTATATTTTCTTTCTTAATCAAATTTCAAATCAATTTTAATTCTACCTTGAGTTATTTTTCTTTCAATATAAAAAATACAAACCAATTCTTATTTGCCACTTGGCTTTTTATTTTAAAACTTTTTCAAAACTAATAAAAAACACCAAACAAATCAAACGTCAATTTTTACCCCGAACTACGAGGTTTTGATCCCTCACGGGTACGTAGGCAAAGGACCATGTCCTTCCAAATCAATAAAAAATGTAAATAAATAGGTCTCTTTTTATTACTTTAAATTCCATTTTTAAACAAGCAAGTTTATAGCACAAAACATTAAATAA
>Ga0315913_1010851_pt1 | contig 10405 bp, 6 predicted proteins | sample MpolsnodulesMG_FD_207736 | JGI IMG/M metagenome (GOLD analysis project Ga0315913, IMG submission 207736) | Medicago polymorpha root nodule microbial communities from Los Angeles, California, United States - small nodules | ecosystem: Host-associated > Plants > Roots > Nodule | place: USA... | reverse complement strand
ACTTTCAGCCGCATTGCTTATCCCATTCCTGTTAACCCCTCTGTTCAATTTGTCTATCTTTTCTGTAATTTGATTACCAAAACACTGCTTCTCGAGAACAACAACAACTCTAATCTCAAACTTCTTCATGATCATTTGAGGGAACAACAAGCTGCCAAGGAGAAGAGTAATTTGGCAGCTAAGCTTGGCGTCACTGTTATCCCCTACGATGCTATATCACCCTTGCCCCAAGGTAGTACTACACCACAACTTTTCTACTTTCTCTCTATTTCTTCAAACTAGTTAGTTAGTACGCACCATTTTCACATTCAAACCAGATATTGAACAAACTAAGAATCTTTTGGACAAGCTTGTTGTTTTGAAGCTCAATCATGCCTCCAGAACAAATATGGGTTTTCAAAACCCCAAGTAAGCATTCCTCCATATCTTATTTTATGTCTCTTTTGCTAGTGTCACACTTTACGAATTTATACTAATCAGGGTTACCTGCTTTCATGTAGATCTGCAATGGATATTTGTGACGGACAAACATTTTTAGACTTGATCATTAACCAGATTGAGGTCAGACATTTATACTTGACATATCAGTTATGGTACTCACATTATCATTTATTCCTTGGGTCTGTTGCAAAATATTTTTTACAAGTAGTCCAGTTTGTGCATATACCTCTTGTAACATATGCAACTCATATTTTCCATCAATATATACTTAGTTGCCATTGACTGGTTTTTTAGTTTTGACTATTTTACTGCTGTAATTTTTTTTATAGACCCTCAACTCCAAGTACGGAAGCCGGGTTCCATTGCTGATTTTTAACAAAGATGACACTCATGATAGTACTTTAAAGGTGAAATGCCATTTCGATTTCCATATTTGATTGTATTACCCACCTTGTCTATTATGGAAGTGTTTAGCTTCATCATCTTCCATAGGTTTTGGAAAAGTATTCGGAATCCAGCATTGATGTGCGCACTTTTAAGCAGGTTTGCATTTGTTCTATATTTTGGATTTTGGATGAATTGATATTGATTTGTGTTTTCTCCTAATCAATACATCATAATCTATGTAGGGTAAAGGTCCAGAGCTAACATTATCAGACGGACATAGCAGTAAGGAGGAAGTGTACGTCATCTTTCAAACATCTATCTCTTAAATTGAATTTTAGATATTCATATGCACACTTGTAGAGAGCAATAGATCTTAAGTTTCAGAGCTAAATGTTTACTATTACTAAGGACATTTTATTCAATAATGTTGATATTACTACTACCTCATATGGCCTAGCTGTTGCCAGCAGTAGCTTAGATGCATACACTAAGCTTAGACATGTCAGAGAAGCTACAATATTTTAATTAATATTTTTTATGTTTAAACTAGCATCTGAATAAGGTTGACATGAAAAAATTCAAAGCATGTAATCATTTCTCTTCAATTTTCCTTTAATTAGTTTTCCTTTAATTAGTTCGAAACCATGATATATTCACATTCACCGCTTCAAAATTGTTAATCGCTCTAACATGGATATTCTAGTCTAGAATGACCATAGATAGAAGATAACTATTGTTTACTGGATTGTTAATAAAACATTCAACTTTATAAAGAACTGCGAAAGTATTCATATTACTTTGAAGTAACCAGAGTTTTTTTTACCATAACTTAAAGCAAAATATTAACAGTAAATATTTAACACCTGTAAATTTGAGATGTCAAAGGAATAAGTATTTGGCAATTGAATTACAAAATTTACCATGCCTAACAGTCAAACTATCATTATCAATAAATAAAACTCTTGACTGCATTTATATTTCAAGATATTGAACTATTTTCTCCATGATTTGCAAATTTCTTACATGATAAATAATGTCATTTTAAACTAACCTGCTAATTATATACATGTGCAGGCATACATTTGACGATGGTGATATATTCCGTTCACTAATGATAGGTGGAACCCTGGATTTATTATTGTCACAGGTATGCACTTTTATGCAGTTGAGCACCCTTCATATCTCTCCTTTTTCTCGCTCTTTTAAAACTTTTAAGCATGAGCTCGAATTGTATTATACAACAGTAAAAACACAAGCTGTAATCAGAGATGCTTGTATATGTGCATATTTGGGATGTGCTCATTTGTTTGTGAATTTCTTACTAAGTTTCTCATTTTATTTTCTAGGGAAAGGAGTATATCTTTGTGATGAAGTGCGACAATGTGGGAACTATCATTGATCCAAGTATCCTTCTTATAGTCTTATCATGATCTAAAACATTGTTTATTCAATGGCTTCCTGACCATGGATTGAGACCTAAATATTTTGATTTTAGTCAACCTTGACTACATAATGTAGATATACTAAATCATTTGATGACAAATGCTATTGATTATTGCATGGAGGTAAATAAAACTATTTTCATCTATACTGTGTAACACTGCTACTTCACTTTTTTTAAGGTATCCGAGTTTCCTGATTCATTTTCTTTCTTTCTTTTTTCAGGTAACACCAAGCCATTCGTCTAATGTGATCTTAACTCCAATGAATTTTAAGGTGCATTTTCTTTTCCCTCCTCATTCAGTGTCTTGAACATTTGTTCTAGGACTTGTATTTGTTTGATGCTAAATTAATTAGTCTTGAGGTGCCAGTTTTACCCTGTGGCAGTATATACAAGTAGATATTGTGATTTTTTAAAGGGTTAATTAAGTTTTTAGTCACTATAAATATTCACAGTTTTGTTTTTAGTCCCTACAAAATAAAATCACATTTTTTAGTCCTTGTGACATTTTCCTTAAGCATTTTAAGGACCAAAATTGTTGATGCAAATTTTTGACAAGGACTAAAAGTGCTGATGGAAAAATTTATAGGGACTAAAAATGCTGATGGAAAATTTTATAGGGACTAAAAAGGTGTGATTTTATTTTGTAGGGACTAAAAACTAAACTGTGAATATTTATAGGGACTAAAAACTTAATTAACCCTTTTTTAAATTCAGAAATTCAAACATATGAACTGGAAAGGTATCATGAGGATAAACAAACATCTTTAAACTTACGGGTCTATTTGATTTTACTTTCATCTGTAATTACAAAAATGTCACCTTGTTCTCAATTTGTTTCCTATTTCATAAGTTTTGTATAGGAATCAATTAAACAACTATTTCTTGTTTCCCCCTGTTTCCTATGTAAATTATTGTAAATAGAAATGGAAACAGATCAAAGAGGTCTTAAATTTGTAATTTTCATTGGAGATCCTATGGTTAAGCACATTTTGAGATTATTTGATGTGAGATCCATTGCACTTATCTGCATGGTCTAGGTCCTGAGTCAGGACCTACTAATTCTTGTCAAATGCTTATTAGGTAATGGGGTGATTTGGTTACTAGAATACTTAAACTGTGTGTGTTGAACATTATATGTTTTGTAATCTATGCAGCTTAAGGAGATTGCTCGAAACCAAGATAAAGATGTAAGTCTTTTTATTTTTCACAACTTCCATATATTTGTATTGCATTTTATCTTTTTATGCAACAACATTATATGTTTTATACAAGGTTGCCAACAAGACTTGTGAGCTTATTATAACTAATGCAATTTATTTTCTATCTTTGTTTGTATTTTTTCCTGATTGACTTATTCTAGTTGAAGGGCAAATGCAAACTTATTGATACAACAAACATGTGAGTGAAATGCTGGTTTTCGTTCATTTTCTTGCGTAAATTTTTTAAATCTAGTAATTTTTTCGTTTGGTCCTCTGTATAGGTGGGTGAGTTTAAGAACCATTAAGAGGCTTTTTGACACTAATAGACTAAAGCTCCAGATGCCCCCAATCTCAAAGGTACAATTCCTTATTATTAGTCCAGCATTCTACTGCTCTCTTATTGAAAATGAATTGAAAGGGTTACTGCTCCCAGGAGGATGACTATGATCAAACTCTTCTACAAGGAACAGATGCTGGACCGGCAGTACAGGTATTTTCATTATTGTTTATGCTTCTCTGTCACATCTTCATGTTTGTTCTTCTGTTTTTATGTTTTTCTTTTGCATAAAACAGGATTACCGTTCGAATTTGAGACTGTAGTTTTAGCAATTGCAGCAATAAATATAAGACTAGTTAATCTGCAATGGTGCAGGTTCAATTCTTGTTAATATATCTTTTTTTAACCTGTAAATTTTTATCACCACCGGTGCTATAAACAGTGAAGCTTATTTCGGTTAGGTAGTAGTAATGTCACAAATCACAATGGCCTTTATAACCTAGTGCAGAGGAAATATACTATTAGGTATTAACTGATATTGCAGAAACTTGTTTCGATTAGATATGAAGATGGTAATTGCTGTTTTTAATGTATCTTTTTTTTTTTTTTTGAATTCCAGTTCTTTGATAATGTGATTGGTGTCTCCATACCCGAATCTCGTTTTGTTCCCTTGGATGCAACATCAGATTTACTGCTTCTGCAGGTAGCAAATCAAATCTATATGTACATTCTGCTAATGAAAAACATACTTTGCTTTAGATGACTGACTTCCTCTCACCAATTATGTATCCTTGCAGTCAGATCTATACACTTCTAGAGAAGGTGTTTTAGCTCACAATCCAGCTAGAACCGACGCTTTAAATCCTGTGATAGACTTGGGACCCGAATATGAAAAGGTGAAAATTTTCTTATTTCTTGTCTTACCCATGCCTTGTTTTATTCCCTTTCAAATGAATTATATATATGTTCCATTCTCAGATTGCTGACTTTCGAAGTCGGTTCAAATCCATTCCAAGTATCGTGGGGTTGGATAGTTTGATTGTGAGAGGCGACGTGTGGTTTGGGGCTAATATTACTTTGAAGGTATGATATATGTTTCTTTTTCTGTTAGTCATGACTCGCGAGGCATGCTAATTAGTTGTTCTGTATTCCCTTCAATTGTCTAGGGGTCCATACTCCATACTACACTTAGTGTTTCAAATTTCTTAGAACCACTTGGGGTATTGCCTGTATGTTCTTTTTTGAATATCATGGAAAACTTTTTACACGCACTCTTTTTTTATACCTTTGTATTTGTGAAATGAAAAGATATGGTGACATATTATTATGCCTCATATGCCCACTCTCCCGTTTTTTCCACCTTAGAGTGGGATGTATGGTGTATCAGAGAAAGTTGGAATTAGGTGAATGGGTTTGCTATTATATTTTGATCTTGCTAGTTTGTAGAGAAATTTAAGCACGGTTAAAAATTGAGAAATAGGATAAAAAAAACATCAAAGTGGATTGTTTGATACGTACGTTTAAAGACTCCAAATTGCAGCGCAATATCAGAACTGATTCAAATACATAAGTGGGTCCATGTATGGTCTTGACAAGGATAATGCTTGCACAAGTTGAAACCGTGGATGGACCTTCTCTGTCATGGCGATTTGTTGATTTGGCCAAGTTAGTAGGTTAGCCTGCATTATGAGGGTGTGAGGCGTTAGATGAGAGCGCATGAATAGTATTGTTAGGGTACGTCTGCATGTCTGTGAGGAACCTTGGTCCTTGTAAGATAAACTGGAATTTATACAGTCATCTTTTGATTCAATATTACTATTAGCATCAAGCTTCTACTATTATGCACTGTCAATTGTTCTACAGCAGTTTTGAGGTTATAGTAGTTTTGCGGTCAAGATATTTAATACATTTCATCATGCAAGAGTACTTGGGGTTTGAAGAAGCAAAACATGGACCATGCACAGGCTCAATTTTCCTTGCACCGAAATTCAACTATATTTTCGTATAATATGGGGTTGATATTATCAAGCTCTAGACCTTACCTTATCTCTTTCCGGGATAATCCAGGAAAGAGATAAATCTGTTTTTTTTTTAATGTTGTAAATCTACATCTACAGATTGTAATTGTTCCTTACCAAGACCCTAAACAGTATTTATGACTATTTTTTCTCTCTGCCAAATTTCCTTCAACTTTTCTTCTTGTTCAAAAGTTGTTAAGTTTTCTGCTTTTCATGTGGAATAGAAGATTGACATTAGTTCGAGTAGAAAACCTAATTATAATTTACTGCATTCAAATTCTATGAAAGTCTAGTAATTTAACTAGTTCATGATGCTACTAAATTTACACAGTTGGTTATGTAGGGTGAGTTTGTCTTAACTACTGCCTGAAAGACCTATGGATTGTATTTATTTTTGCATTGCCTGACCTTTTACCCACTATCAGGGGCACGTGACTATTGTTGCAAAACCGGGCTTGAAATTGGAAATTCCAGATGGAGTTGTGATTGAGAATAAGGTACAATACTAGTTTCAGTTTGAGCTTTTGAATTTCTATATTACAAGTCTTCTTCTTTCAATGGTTTATATTCTTGTTTGTTTATTGGGCGGAGTAGTTGAGATGTCTTGAAAACGTTTGTTTTGTTTGAACTGGTATAACAGACATCATTGGTTTCTTGTTTTGTCTTTTGAAAACATGGGCACTTATATTGATTTTATCAGAGGGTGCCCTTTTAGTTATGTATCCAGACTGCAAATATCTCATGCACGATTCCAATGGTTCTCCAACCGGGAGTCATAATCTTGATATTTCTAGACAACTCTTTTTACCCTCCTTTCTGCTGGACTCTTCTGAATTCATTACGATCGAACCCTGTGTGAGGGTTAGACCCAAAGCTACAGTTATTCCTAAAACTGTTGATTTGTGAATCCCCATGCTCTCATGCCATGCTCAAACTTGGTCCTTTTGAACTATTTTGAAACTGGCCCTCTAACGGTGCATCACTCTGTCAGGGGTAGGTCCCATTTGATCCACATCATTCAAACCAGTCATAAAAATTCCAAAGCCATCTCCCTCGGCCCTGATACTTCCTTTAATTGGACCAATAACATATTAAATATTTGATCAAATTCCTCCAGCAACTTGTCTGCTTCAATGCTGCAAGTTGCTTTTCAGGTGCTAGAGTTTCTGACCTGTCTTATTAAATTCAAGTCACACTTCCTTAGCATGTGAATCTTGAACTGGCTTTATTTAACAGGGAACAAACGCACCCTCAATGTTCCCTTTCAATTGCTAGGCAGCAGGAGAGCACTTGAAGTACATGCTGCATTGATAGCTTAAGCTGGTTCATTTCCTTTAAAGAAAAAAGCTTTGGAATGGAATTAAAATCATGTTTTCATCTTGCTTTACATATCATCAAGTATTGAATACCACAAGGGCACTATGCAACAGTTCAACTATCTTAAAAACATATTCCAACCAAATTAGGAATTTTTTCTCCATGATCACGTCAAAAGTTGTACTATACTGATAGAACCCGATAATAAAACTAAGTATCACTGTTACTGAAACTAAACAGAGGGTGTGTACTACATAGATCTCTGTGAACAGGACAAGGAAAATAAGGAATGACAATTGAGCAGTAGGCTATTTAAGGTGCCTATCCCAAACTTTGGAAACCTTACTCGGTTCCTGGATATCTCTCAGCATCTTTCCTCCCCATTTGTTTATTCCAAGCCATCAGTGATCCTTCCCTTACCATCCTGTTGTTGCAGCTGAAAACCCAACACATATATATACATATATATATATATATATCAAATGAGAGGAGTATTTAGTGAGAGGTGACAGGAACAAATAATTACCCTCAGATTAAAATGAATGGTTCACGTTAAAAGCTGCACTTTAAATTGCACTTAACGTGCTTAATTATACCACCGCACGTGTACTAACCAACACAGAAGAAAAGGAAAAATACATTCAGATTAATCGTTCATGTTCATCCACCGTCGTCTTCCCCAAAGCATCCACACTCAAAAGAAGCCATCAAGCTGCTGCCAGGATCGTGTACTTCTGATACCAGTTGATAGAACCTTGTAGGATTCGTACGAATACTGAACAGGACTTATTTATTAATAAAACTCTGGGAATAATCCTTCCTTTTGAGTTGGTTATGCATTGAAAACAGAAAATACAAATGAAATTGAAGGAGGAAAGGGAATTGCTGTGAACTTCCACAACTGCTAGGAAACAAGGAGCTTAGTCTTTTCCAACCAACCAGTTACTAGTACGAAATAACCGAATGCCACCTGCTCTCCCTTACTCTATTTAAAACATACAACTAAATTAGGATTGGCCATTTCTATCGAGCCTGCACCTAACATACACATTCCTAATAGTATGCCTACGAACATTCATTAAATGAATGCCTTTCAGCATGCTGACCTGAAGAGCATGGGGATTATGAAGCATTCCCCAACAAGCTTTAACTAATAGCATCATTGAAAGCCTTTTAATTTTCCAGCATTTATGACAATTTCAGCTAGTGACATGAACTTCCTCTTGATTAATCTAACACTTTTTCTCAGTTTTTTTCTTTTGGTAATTTTCTTAGAATTTCTTTGTGCCAATTTACAGGAGATCAACGACATTGCAGATATCCAAGAATGAATAGTTCACCAATGTTGAGGGGTATTTGTTTCTAATGAATAGGTGACTCCAGATGCTTTGATTTGCCGTGCAATAAAGTTACAAAGCTCGCCATCAGTTAGCTTTCTATTTACTGGGAACCGAAAGGTTGAAGAAACAAATAACAAGTTTTGGAAGTGCCATAACAGTGATGAAATAATTGTCTCTACTCACTTATTTGACCTTGAAGCTTTTTAGCTTTTAGATAAAAAAAGGCTTGATGCTGAGATAATGAATAAAAAAGTTAAAGTGATTGTTTTCCTTGATACTACATAGTCTCGTCAATTGTTTACTGTACAACGAGTTGGAGCACGGAGCAGACATTTTTTCATCCTATTTAATTGGAGGTATTATATTCGGCATTGACTTATTGTTATATACCGACGGTACAACAAAATCTTACTGTTTGTACTTTTTCTTTCGTCTGATGTTGCACACTCATTCATGTCTATCAAACAACATCATAATCTGTGTAGGAATGTTTAATAACTGTTGCTGATTTCGTAATGGTTTCTTTTGAAACTCCTAGAGATTAACTGATGAAACAGTGTTTTGCTGGTTTATCATGCATAGATACACACTTCAGTTCACACCCACCTACTTAATGCTCTAGCCTAATTGTAGTTGTGTGGGAAGGTTGAACTTGAGACTGGCTCAACAAAGCCAATTCTGTGTTATGATAAAAGTAGCTTACCCAGGTATGTTTGTTTGCATGTCTGGTTTTGTATTCTCAACAAAGCCAATCCTGTGTTTTGATATATGAAGGCAGATACTAAACAAAAATGGAAACGTATATGCATGGTACACATATGAGGTACTTCACGGATATTTATAAGATACTCCATTGATACATATCCTAGAAAACATTAAGGTTAAAAAAGACAGATCACGGGAATTTAGTGGAGATGTCGATGATTTAACTCAAGGTGTGAATCAATACATTTGTCCATTGCTAAATCAGATTTAAAATTTATGTTTTTTTTATAAATGATGGTGAAGAGAGAGAAGAGGCTCCATCCGTCAAAATTAAACAAAATTTATTGAGTTATTTTAATGATATTTTTGTTGAAATATAGTGAATAAACTTATCTTTCAAAATTAAATTTAAAATACAATTATAAGAGTGCAATAACTCTTAAACTTAAATTTATGCAATATAGTTAATAAAACTATCAATTTAGTCTATAATATATTAGTATCTCTTCATTTTCATTTTTAAGTATAATAAATAGTTTTAAAAGTATGTCGTATCCGTCGATTTTATTCTTGCTACCAAGATCTTAAGACTAAATTGACATGATTTCATATATTTTAGAGATTAAATTGATGGATTTAATATACTTTAGAGGTTAATTTTTATTTTGTATATACTTTAAAAACTAAATTGGAGAGAGAGTGATTTTTTTGGCTTAAATTATATGTAATATATTATAATACTAAAAAGAAAGTGAGGTTGATTGAAACAAATACGTTTAGTAATGAAATAAAAAATGCTAAAATATACTTTTATCATTTATCTTTTACCAATTATTCATTTATTTTGGTCATATAGATATTTTATTCTTTTCTCGTATATTTATTAAATATAACTATTTGTCTTGACTTGTCAAAAAAGTCTTGAAAGATATAAGACTAAAACGAATAAAATAAAAGAAGACGAAAGCAAATAAAATATATTTTAAAAAATGTTTAAACATGGCTATAAAATATAAAATAAATTGTAAACAAATATTATTTCAAAGGAGCAAGGGGGTTTTATCAAAGGAAGAAACATTAAAGATTGCATCCTTCTTACCTCAGAAGCTTACTTGACAAGAAATCTTTTGGAGGTAACATAACATTCAAAATTGATATTGCAAAAGCTTTGGATACTCTTGTTGAGGACAAAATCCTTATTTGATGTTTTAAAGATTACAAACATTTAATACTTGTTTTTCAACTTGTTATCTACTAATGAATTTTGTGAGAAATGT
>Ga0315913_1010850_pt1 | contig 10406 bp, 3 predicted proteins | sample MpolsnodulesMG_FD_207736 | JGI IMG/M metagenome (GOLD analysis project Ga0315913, IMG submission 207736) | Medicago polymorpha root nodule microbial communities from Los Angeles, California, United States - small nodules | ecosystem: Host-associated > Plants > Roots > Nodule | place: USA... | reverse complement strand
AAAAATGATATTTATTAGTTTTAATTAATAGTGTGCGTCGATATAATATTAATTCAATGTTGTTAAAAGCAAAAAGGATGAACTTTCGAATAAACTCACAACATTAATGCTAAAAACATAACACAATATGTACATATGCCTAAAAAAATGTATATATTCATGTTTTTAGAATACTCATGTCCTCGAATCTGCAATGTTGACAGCGCCAAAGTTATTGATTGAATTTGTAGTTGATCAAAATTAATTTTACAACCTTAATCAAATAAATACCGCACTAAAACGGAAAATGAAAAACACATCGTACAAAAAATGGGAAATCAAAACAAACAATGATGAAATCACATAAACTAATGAAAAAAGACTGAAAATTGTCTATACATCACCCATCTTCGGTAGATTAAGAAGAAGAAGAAGAAAATGGTGACGGTTAGTGTTTAACAAGAAAATTTATTATGCAAAAAATATTTTATTCACATAATCAATTTTGACCATATTTCCTTATCGACGTGTAAAAGAAATGTTAGCGTACATGTAAAAAAAATATTAGCGTGTAAGATGTTATTCAATTTGTTTCAATAAATATTTTTAAAATATAATTCTTTCCTAATTTTTCATGATAGATAATTAAATATAACAATAATCAAAATTGTGCATTAACATATGCAAAATGGTCAACATATAACACTAAAAAATGAATTGAGACGGTAGTGGATAATTTAATAAAGATTAGATAATTCTGAAAGTGTAGCATTTGAATCGAATGAGATTTATATAAAGTGGTCAACTGTAACACTTACAGAAAAGTGAAGGCAATCAACCATTTTATATAAACCCATTTTAAGGAAATTATTTCATCAAGCGTAAGATTTTTAACACACAAGACTCGAGTGGTCAAACAAGAGACATCTAACAAGATTTGTCAAAAAAAAGAGACATTTAGGTGAAATGCTTAATTATGAGAAATGATATTTAAACATTCATTTAGTAACAACTTTTGTGACAATTTTCTCTCTCGTACTCACATTATTTTTTACTTGATCTCTCTATTGCTATGATTTCCGTGTCAATATTACTTTTTCTTTGTAAATTATGGTTGTAAAATAAGTTGTCACCAAATTAGTTGTTTGAATAAGAATCCTCCTTAATTATAGGAGCAGTGATATTTGAACAACCATTTGCTAACAACTTTTATGACAACCTCTTTTTTCTCTCTTTTCATTGGTCAAAAACAATGGAGAAAGAAAAATGAAGAGAGAGAGTAATAATACTATAATGTGAGTATGAGAGAGAAAGTTGTCTAAAAATTATCAAAAAATGGTTGTACAAATATCATTTCTCATTTATAATGAGGGATTTTATCGTGAATGTTTCGCGAACTTTTGGACAACAATTACATCTTAGAACTAGCTAGAAATCATGGCAGCTAGCGGCTTGAGTTTTCCAAAACAATGTTTTAAAACCCGGACCGGTGATTGACCCGGTCCAGGTACTGGGTCACTGGTCGGACCGCATGACTATTGACCCGGTCTATATAAAAATATTTATGACAAAAAATTACATTACGAATGAAATTTTGATAAAAAAATCCTGTCATTTTTTTTTCTATTTAAAGTCCGTACATTAAAAAATTTATATTCACAGCTGCAAGTTTGCAAGTTAATTTCTTAACTGCAACACAATTTAATTTCAAGGTAATTCCAATCCAAATTCAAATGAACTCATACATTAAACAATAATACTGCATAAAAAACCTCACAACTAAGTTCTAATTCAGATTCCATCTTTAAAGGTTAAAACATAGTATGTTCTAAACATTGTTAGAAATCAAAATATAACAGACTTATAAACTCAAGTATTCTGAACATAGTTAACAAAAAATAATAGACTTACAAACCCAAGTAAGTTCTAAACATAGTCAACAAAAAACAGAAACACAAATAAGTTATAACAATTCACTAATCAATAAACTATATATGCCCATGGAGACAAATTGTCATAGTCTTTATATATGTCTTGCCTTTTCATTTAATTTAATTTTTTTAAAAAAATGGGTCAGGTCAGGTGGGTTAAACTGGTTCAGCGGTCCGCCCACTGACCCCGCTGGGTCACACGGGTTTCAGCAGGCTAATTGCATATCCGGTCCAGTAGCCTACCCAAACCGTTGCACCCTCTGATTCCCAATCCCACCGGCCGAGTCGGTCCGGGTTTTAAAACACTGTTCCAAAACTTTCAAAAGCATGGTTAAATTCTTGTTTGTGATGTATTCTTGATCCACATTTTCTCTATATTAAGATAAGATTTAGGGTGTGTTTGTTTCAACTTTAAAAAAAATAGATTTTGTGTCAAGAATTTAGAGATTTTTTTTAGGGATTTTAAAAAAAATCTGAAGTTATCTGTGTTTGCCTACTATATACAAAAATCCATTTTTTTAAAAAAATGAGTTCTAACATGCACATGTGTTATCTCCTTGTTGTTGAAAAAAAAAATAGATTTTGAGAAAAGCTAATCCCAATAGCTTTTCATTTTAGGGTCAAAATAGATTTTTTGATAAAATGATTTTTCTAAAAATCCTAAACAAACACTTAAAAATGAAAAAAATGATTTTTTAAGAGAAAAAATAGATTATTTTTGGAAAAAATCTGAAACAAACAGGCCCTTATTCGATTGTTTTAAAGTGAGCAATTTATTTAAGAGTGTAAATTAAGTGGTTGAAACTTTCATTCGTGATGCATTCTTGATCCATGTTTTCTCTATATTAAGATTTAGGAAAATTTTAACTTGTGCTCTTAGGGCACATGTTAAAAATTCCACTAATAGAAATTATGTATTGGAAATTGTGTTAATTTACTGTTCAAAATGTTTAATATTGATTTTTTTTCTTCTTTAAATTCTCATCATTAATGGAATGAAATTAAAACTTAACATATACCCTAAGGGTACAAGTTAACATGACCCTATTAATCATTGACTAATAAATTAAAGGTGGGATATTGTATGTACACTATAACAAATTAAAATTTTGTTAAAATAATAACTCTTGATTTTTCACTTTACACTTTAATCTTTTAATCCCCTTAAGATGAAAACTATTCACCACCTATAAAAAAATACTAGCAACATCCAACACTCTATTTTCTATTTTCACTCTTTTTTATTGTGTGAAATTTATCTAATTTAATCACTTTCCATGTGAGACTCATTTTCAAAATGGTGGAATATGAATTTCATCTCATTTATAAAAAGTGTGTTGAAAATATAATGATAAAGACCCTTTTAATGAGTATGTAAAGGCATAATAGCAGTTTTGGCCCCTTAAGTATCAGGAGGTTGTGATTTTGACCCACTGACAAAATAAAATACAATACAGCCCTCTAAGTATTTTCCCTTTTGTAGTTTTGGCCCCCCATACCTATTTTGACCAACTCAATGTCCTAAGTATCAAGATTTTTTTTAATTAATAAAAATACTTTTTTTGTTTTATTTTTTTAATTAAAATATTTTAAAAAATAAAAAATATTACACACGAGGCGGCCACGTCAACATTGACTTTGTCAAAATTGGTATGTGGGGACAAAACTGCAAAAGAGGCAGTACTTAGAAGACTGAATTGTATTTTATTTTGTTAGGGGGCCAAAATCACAACTTCTTGATACTTAGAGGTCAAAACTGCTATTAAACCTTATAAAAAAAACAAAAAAGGCTTTTATTGAATTTCATCTAAGTGTATCACCTATTCAAAAAGAAAAATCTAACGTGAACACCTTTCTAAAAAAAAACTAACTGCAACACTTATATGGAGAGATTAACGATGTAAGTGTATAGATAAAATTTTAGAGGATGCCGCTTTGTAAGAAGAAATCTCTCTTTGCTATGATGAAATAAACATTTTAGAGAGAGGTTATTTTTTATTTTTTATTTTTTTACATAAGCATCCGAGAGGGGTTATATGTTGCTCTCTGATGGTTCCGTGAATAACTATTAACTATTAACCGAAGGAGCTTCAACGATGAAGTCTCAAATTTGACTCCCAAAAGTAACATCGACTACATTTGTCTATAAAAAAAATGGTGCAATGAAATTCTATCTGATATCTTCTCATATCCAAATATATGCCCCAAAAAATATCATATTTGTGTACTTATTTGTCATGCTTTCGTATCTTTCGGTTCTTTTTGAAATCTTCCTCCTACAATGGTTTGGAAGTAATATGTTATTGATCAACTTCCCAACTTGGGCATCGAAGCAAAGCTTCCAAGTTTTGATCTCATTTTTTCTGATCTCAATGGGGCATTAGATCCTGGATTGACATCACAATTGCAAAGTTGTCTTATTTGATGAGTCTTGATATCTTGATTTGTGGGCATTGATACCTTGTGTGTGGGAATTGATCTACGCTGTTAAAAAACATATTCGTTTTCTTGTTTTCATTACTTATTTCATTTCTCTATATATACCAACTTGGATATTCTCTCAAACTAAAAACTTCTTTCTCTGATTCAAGTTATTAGAGTGTAACACGAGTGAGACAAGAAAATTGTTCTTTCCCTCGTAGAGTTTTCATGATATGGATTTAGGATTGTTCAATCATATCGAGGGTTTGGTAAAAGAATGAGATTTTTTTCATTTGGGATTGTGTGTTCTAGGTTTTAGGTATATTTTCATTAAAAAATTTATGAAGTTTGACAATTCGAGTTGAAGACACGAGGAAGAGCTTTAATCGAAAATTGGAGGCTCAGGGAAGAGAATCAACAATTAGCGTTAAAGTAGTATCACAACGAAGTTCCGCCTAACAACTTTTTTTGATTAAGTTCTTAGGGTGTGATACGAGTGAAACAAGGAAATGATTTTTTTCTTTTATACAGTGTCTATGATGGATTGAGGTTGTTTGTGATATGGATTGAGGATTGTTTGATCATATCAAAGGTTTGGTAAAACAAGAAGATTATTTTCATTTAGAATTACGTAGATTTGAATTTTACTCAGGGAATATAATCAACAATTAGTGTTAAAGTTGTATCGCAGTGAAATCTGACTAAAAACTGTTTCCGATTAAGTTCTTAGAGTGTGATATGACTTAGACAAGGAAATGATTTTTTTCCTCTCGTATAGTGTTAATGATGTATTGAGGTTGTTTATGATATGGATTGAGGATTGTTCAATTATAACAAAGGTTTGGTAAAACAAGAAGATCGATCACTTTCATCTAGGATTAGGTATTTTAGGTTTTTAAAATCTAGGGTTAAATAAATTTTATGTCCTTAAAAAATTATCAAACTTTTTTTTTGCCATCATAAAAAAATCGCGTGTTTGAGCTCCTGTAAAATTTTCCAACATGCAACTTTAGTCTATGTTAAATACAAGTTTGTTTAATCATCCTTAAACTTTTATATTTTTGATTTTTTTTTGTATGTTTAAAAATTAGAAAGTTCCCTCTCAAAAAAAATAAAAAATTAGAAAGTTCTATTATAATTTTTTTTTTATATACAATGAATTAAATATGAATTTTTTAAAATGCTAAAAGTTCAAGAAAAAAGTAATGAAAATCTAGACATATAGAAATCAAATTTTGAGCCTATCTTTTGCGGGGATTTTTTTTATAACGTTCTAACATGTTTGAAAAAATTAATTAAAAAATTTAAAAGTTTAAAAATAATTAAGCAAATTTAAATTTGTCACAGACTAAGATCCATGTTGAAATTTTGTTTATGGAAACAAAAATGATATATTTTTTTTATGATTATGACAAACTAAATTCACTAGTAATTTTTTAGAGGAGAGAAACTTATTTAACTCTAAAATCTATAACTTTTCCAATAAAAAATTAAATAAATCTATGACTCTTATTCTTTTATAAAATTTAATAATGATTTTTTTTGCATGAACGAGAATGAGACGGTGTCTTATTGTACGTTTGAATTGGACAAACTGAAACTCGTATGAACTAAAAAACACGCATGATGATACACACAAATGACAAAAGAGATCATTAAGTCCAAACAAAAATATTATTATTTTAATATGTGACATCATGCGAACATCCAATAAACTAATTATTACATAATTGTATAAAAGATAAATAAATTAATTTTATAATAGTATAGGCTTCAAATGATTGGTCGCCATCTAGATTGAGACCTCAGCTGGTGATACATCCTAGGATCAAAATGGTTGATCGCTATTTGTTTGAAGATTGTTTAATGATCACCTTTCAACTATTGATAATTTGATCTATACGAGTGTTCGTAGTACAATATTTTTTATATGTGTGGAAATATGTATCATAAATGAAACATTTAAACATTTTGTTTTTGATTGGCATGTATCTCCAAGTTGTGATTTGTCAAACAACAATCCACTAATGTTACTAATTATTTTATAGATTAAATTTCTCATGGGAAAAAAGTGAATGATTATCTTCATTTGATATGGATGAGTTGCTTGTGGATTATTTGGATCAAGTAATTTTTTGTAATCAATAGAAAGTCCACTTGTTGATTTGGTAAAACTTTTGGTTTAATCTTGATTACTTATTTAAAGCAAAGAGTTTCACCTACAATTTCTATAAATGGAATATGTGACTTGTAACATCCCTATGTTTTATATACATCATATGTTTCTTTTATAATAATTTATTTATTTATGATTTATTCAAAAACTTATATTATATTTAAAGAATTTAAGAAAATTGTGACACTATATAGGTCCTCTAGCTGTTTATTTTAACTATGTGTATATTTATCTATGTTTCTTAATCAATTTGATAAACTATAAGTATTTTTGACTTGGTAATTTATTTTAATATTAATTAATTTAGAGAATTGTTTATAGTAAGAAATATAAATAACTTATTTAATAATAAATAAATATATAATGTAATTGTTCATTTAAAAATATAATATAATTGTAGTTTAGGAAAATTATAAACGTGTATGATGCTATAGTTTGTTATGTTATACTAGTTGACAGCTCCTAATATCTAGGAATAGTTAGTGGGACTTACAGTTTTCTCCACAACCCACGTTTAGGATTGATTAAGTGGGTATTCTCTTAATTAGTTATTTTAGTCTAATTCACATAGCAAAATCACATTAATCGTTTCTCTATTTCTCAAAATCGTGCTCCTTGCCAGTCTCCTACCATCAGAACATTAGACCTCCTTACACGTCTTTCTCATTTGAAAATTGTATGTTCTCAAGTTAAACCACTCACATGGTTAAATCGTCAACCATCATAGTAATTTCTATCACATGTTCTCATGCACCTTTATGATTAATTTGATGTTTGCTCTCATTATCAAGTGCCTACCTAATGTCTTGATCTTCATAGCTACAAAACTTAGTTTGAAATCCGTTGTCCCTATACTTTGGTTCCCAATCCTATTTTGTGTTAATCAACCAGTAACTTGCTACTCTCTATTCTAGTTTTACAAAACCATCCATGTCTATCATTTCTTATGATTTGGCCTAGCTATACTCTCCGTGTAAGCTCTAAAGGTATAACATTTTAAACAGTTCTTTTTTCTATCGAACATGTTTCCTTTTATTCTAATTCTGACTGTTCTTTCATTGAAGCTTCAAATATAAATCTTCTTGCATCCTTCAGCGTGAGTCTTTAGAGTTTCTTGCTAGAGTATGGAAAGAAAAAAATAAAGGGTTAAGGTAGGGGCTCTAATCTTGACCATGATTTAATTGAAAATTATAGGTTATGATATTGAATTTGATATGCTTCTTAATTCGATGGATGAGTGAAAAATTTTATTATGTTTTTGTTAATTTTCTTGTAGTTGATTATTATAAGAATTGGTGGGTTGAAGTTTTGTTAAAGTATGTGATTTGATTAATGTGTAAATCTTGATGTTTTCTTATTTGTGCAATGAGAAATGTTGAGTTAAAATGATTTTCATTGTGTATGTGGTTGTGTTAAAGTTTACTGATTATGAAGTTTTAGTGATGATGTGAAATTCATAAATTATGTAGTTCAAGAGTCGGAAAAGTTTGTAATTTACAGAAAGAGTGCATAGCATGCATGTCATTGCATTTGATGGATTTTTAAGTGCCATATGAGGCGATTATTATTATTTCAATGGATTCTTAAGTGTCAAATGAGGCGATTATTATTATTTCAATGGATTTTTAAGTGTCAAATGGGGTGATAATTATTATTATATGCCAAATGGGGCGATTCATTATTCTGTGGCAGATGGGGCGATCAAAACTATTATGCCAATTGGGGTGATATCCGGATCATGGTCTATTTGCATTTTATGCATCTGCATCAACATTGAGTCTTGAGTCTTATATTTGCTCTTACCAGTATATTTTAGAGTGATGAATGTTTTAAACTAAAAAGAAATGTTTTTTCACAATTCATTGATGATAGTTGTATATTCTTATTTGATGTTGTGATTTATTATTGATTTTATTTCATGGGTGTTGAAGACTAACCCTTACAACCAACATTTTAGATTTCATAGGTGTTGAAGACTAACCTTACAACCAACAACATTTTAGGTACCAAAGAACATATGATGTATGTCTTGTTTTTGCATGAAGCGCGCACCCGGGGAAGGAATTTAGGTTTTGCTGAGTTGTAATTAAATTATTTAACTATTTTTGTTAAGTTCTAGTTGGAAATTTATTATGCTTGTCTACTTGAAGAAAAAAAAATAGTCAGATTTTTTTAAAAAGAATGAACTAGACGTAATGTTTTGGATTAAAATCCAGGAGGTTCTGTGACTACTTTTGGAATTTGATTTTTGTTTGGTTGGGTAGGATATGCCGTCATATTTAGGTGTAATTTTTTTTAATGATTTTTGTATCTTTTGATGTTAACACTTATTGTGTTTTGATTTGATTGTTGTTTAATATATATTTTGTTTTGAACTCTTAAAAACAATATTGAACAAGTGTTTAAGAATTGTGGATGTCCAAATATATTAGTTTAATATTTGTATGTTAAGGTGTGATTTAATATACGTGTAATAAAATTACGTTACAGCAAACTAAATTATACTAGACAATAGTTTCTCTCTCTTAAACAAGCCGATCTTAGTTTTTCTCTCTAGGTTTTCTCTTTCATTTTCTTTATTGAGGGCTGGTTTTGGGTCAATTTTTGACTTGAAATCACCCATCTTCATCTTTTTCTCTCTCATTCAATCTAAATAAGTGATTTTTCACATAGAACTAGGTTTTTTCTTCGTGGTTTTTTCTTCCGAGTGTGATGGTGTGTTGTTCGTCGTCTTGTGCGACATTGTTTGATTTCCTGTATTGTTGTGGTGTTCATTTGATTCATATTGAAAGATCGATTATTCAATCAAAGAATTGGGCGTCAACGTTGCAGATCCGGAGACATGGGTATTCCGGTCACTTTAATTTTATCATATATTTTTGTAGGCATTATGCCGTTATATGCTATTAACTTGAATGATGTGAGTTTGTTCGCATATTCATCCTTTACGTTTTTACGTTTTTAGCGATGTTGAATAATGTAATCTATTGATTTGAATGAATGAATATTGTTTTATTTTTGTCAAAAAAAAATTACGTTACGGGCCTTATATACAAGGGCGGAGCTAGGTCCTAGTGAGGGCGTGCAGCTGCACACTGGTTTTTTTAAATTTGCACCAAATATAGTACTTAATTTTACTTTGCACACCCTGATATTTTAAATTTGCACCTCCAGTGCACCTTAATGATTGTGATTTATATGAAGTGCGTTCTTAGTTATAATCTAACGCACTCTATCTTTCTAGATGTAGCTATTTTGTTTGTTATGAGTTGTTTATTTTGTTTATCTCCTAGCTTTTTCCTTTTCTTACTAATAATGCAAAAATTACATGCCCAAGAGACGAGCACATGTGCTGACTTGCTGAGGACAGTAAGAAATGACACAACGGCTAAGATCAAATGAACGACAATACATATAATTTGCGAATAGTAAATTATTATATATAGTAAATTATAAAAACCATGATGTATTCTTATCTTATTACTTTTTCCATTTTTTTCTCATTTTTTTCCTTGTCTATAGAGAATTTAACGTCTAATATTAATAATATTCCTCTTTCAAGTTCCTAATAATAAATACTAGAATTTATAATTTGTAAAAAAAAAATGAAAGTTATAAAATTTTATACAGCCATTTAAAAAAAGTAGATTTTTTAAATAAAATATCAAATTTCTTTTGGGTTCAAGTTAAAAAAAAGTTGTAAATCTAGTTTCTTAAATTACAGGTATATTAAAAAAAAATGATACACCAATATATATAAATTTATAATTTTGATATTAATATTTTTCTTTATACAAATAATAATTTTCGGCTAGCTATATTTATCTCAAAACGCTAAATTAGCAAAGGTCCATTTCCCTGAGAACCAGAGGGTTAACACAAAAATTTATACTATAAAT
>Ga0315913_1010848_pt1 | contig 10408 bp, 8 predicted proteins | sample MpolsnodulesMG_FD_207736 | JGI IMG/M metagenome (GOLD analysis project Ga0315913, IMG submission 207736) | Medicago polymorpha root nodule microbial communities from Los Angeles, California, United States - small nodules | ecosystem: Host-associated > Plants > Roots > Nodule | place: USA... | reverse complement strand
CAAACCCAGAAACAAAATTCAAACCCAGAAACTCTTTAGTTCAAGACTTTTTTAAAGATAGAAAGTTTATGTGAGTTGAGCTTAGAGGCTCATAAGGTAAAAATAGATAACAAAATTCTACGGACACTTATAATATATCATCTATCAAAGGGGTCATCATAAAACCTAAAACCTTGCGTCAACTCTTTACCAACCCATTGCCAAGACCTACCACTATATCAAACCCATGAAATTTAGTAGTTTTTTTTTTTTTTTGTAAAGTCGCGGCTTTTTCCTAATTTTTTTGGTCACGTTCCAATTTCATGTAAATACTAGTAGACTTCTTTAAAAAAAAAATACTATCCAAACGCGAGAAACAGAACAAATCACCAAATCCAATAGCTTCATTGGCCCATGTCTTGTTCAATTCTCGGCAAGGAATATAGGTTAGCAATACATAACGCCGTTTCTTCTCATAATTCACATTCACCGATGGAGGAAACAACTGCAATCAAGAAGAAGCGGCGACTAGGTGTTTCACTTCAAACACCACCTCTACTGACCTATATTCCTTCTAACGTCCAAAAACAATAAATTATCATAAGATTTGTTAATTCCTAAAACAAGTTCACAGCTACATATCCAAATATACATAATGCTCTTGTTACTCCAAAAACAAAATTCACAACTCTAAAATTTGAAAGTGTATATGCCACGCCATACTCAACAATTACTTAGAATATTTTCCTTAGTAATGGCTTCTTCGAAAACGAAAGCCCATTAAAACTCAATAATCATATCAATCAAGTAAGAATGGTTTCGCATCATCTCTTCATCAATAGGAGATTCCAAACATGAAACAATTGAAGCTTATATTAAAAGTTCCGTTGTCTGCTCTTGGTTGTAGATTCAAATTTAAGCTGATGATGTTCCCCATTTTCGCATCATTACCAGAAATTTAGTCAAATTTAAGCTTGCATTCATTTGTGGAAATCCTTACTGCATGATATATCACTGAATGTGGATTCATCTTCGCCAGCGACGCATCAGACTTGAGATATGTTGTTTTCCGACTTTCTCACGGCGGCGAGGTGGAATCTCACAGATCTGAGTTTGGAGAGGGAAGAAGAAGAAAGGGGTAGAATGGTCATTTTGCCTTTGTCTAGATTCAATAAAGGCAAAATGGTCATTTAGGGTAAAATTCGCTGAGTTATCCATGCTCTTTCCCAGTCAGATTATGCCACGTCAACGCCACGTCACTAATCATATGCCACATAAGTAATTAAATGGGATTAGGACCAAAACTCAAATGATTAATAATTGCAAGGAAATTTTGGGAGGATTAGTAAGTTCAGGGACGAAAATTCAAACGAACCCTATTTGCAGGGACTAACCACATATTTAAGCCTAATTATTATATTAAGATGTAGACGATGTGCATGTGCTATGTCACTTAAGTATGATATTCAATCCAAACTTTTATCTTTATTTTTGTTTATGTTATATTATTTGAAGTTATGTTTGTTTTGAGCATGTTTATGTTATTTTACTTGATGTTATGTTTGTTTTAAGTGTTGGCAATTCATGGATCATTGTTAATTAATAGTGAATGAAATTTGCAGCTTGGGAAATTGCTTTGTTATTTTCATTTGTATGTTAGTTAGATGGACTAGGATCAGTTTAAATAAAGACTTAGAACATTGAACATCACTCTTCCTCAAAAGTGAGAGATTGCAGGTTCGTTTTCTTAGTATTTTCATTCATACTAAGAGATCTTTCGATTGATTAAGTTATTATAATATAAAAGGAAGAAAACGCAGCATACATGTACATGTTAAGTTGAATGGGATCCTTCAAAAAAAAAAAAAAAGTTGAATGGGATATAAAAACAGGTGAATGAGTTTATCAACCTTAAATAATAACTAAACATATTCCAAATGTGCGTGTAACACACACTTCAACACACTCTTTTCTATTGGTTCAAATTCATATGGGTCCCACCAAATCATGCGTGATGGGATGTGTGTTTATCATTATTCATGTAACAATAGTTTCATAACCTATTATACCCTAATGTTCACGTCAGTGCATTTCCTATTCAAGTAAAAGATTTCATCATAGCACATAAGTATATAGTTCAACAACAATGATTTCACCCAATAAAAATTAAACAACAAAAGCAAAAAACTATGCCAAAGTACTCAAAATTGGCAACTGCAGCGTGTCAACAATAGTTGTAATGTTTGTGGAAAGAACTCAAAAATTGGTGTGCTTGTTGGAGGTAGAGCCTCTTCAATCTTGTTTGTAGCATAGATCATTAAATTTTTAAGACAAGTTTATTTGATTTGTCCTGATTTTGCAGAGAACAGTTGTAAACTAATACGACTTTCATTGCTGTAATGTGGAAAAGAACTCAAAAATTGGTGTGCTTGTTATTTGTAGAACCCTTCCATTATCACTTTTTATTATTGTATTAATTCAGGAAGGTTTTTTAAAATAATGAATCTGCAAGAGTTATTTTTCTTCTTCTTTCTGAACAAGCAAGAGCTGTTGCTTGTAATCCAGGACTTGTGTTAACACTCCTACAATACAATACATTACTTTTTGTTTCTAGTAAACCTCCTTTGTGTAGTGTATATTCAACACATGAGGATCAACAAAGGCAATGGTGCCTGTGTATAAAACAAATAATACAATCACCGATTGAACTAACAGATTATAACTTGTAGATCCTGACATAATGCATATTGGAGTTTGCCTTCTCTGTATGAGTATTTGAAACTTGTCTTTCAATCACAGTGGCTATGTTTTGTTACCATTATGTATTTTTCTCTGATCTTAATGATACGTGATAAACATATATAAAACATACTGATGAAATGAAACGTCCGTTGGACAGTGTGTAATTCTCATGTTTTATTTGTCGTGTTCATAAACGTCTGTTGAAGTGCTGTGCAAATTTTAAGGTCTAATACATACAATGTTTTTTGTAGAGACCGAATTATACAACCGAGTCATTCATTCAGTTTAGTCATACATTTCAATCAATGATCCGTTAGTTCGACCAATGACCATATGATCCCATGACCTTATCAAATTGATGATGAGCCGGGCTAATAAATCCCCGGAGTTGCAGTAATTTTGATTGAAGAAATGATGTCAGCAGAGGGCAATTCATAATGTACAACAAATGCAAGAACAATTCGTAATATGTTTCAATGACTAAAGAATTTATTAATTGTCAAAAGCAATGTATTTCAAAAACCAAATACGACGCATATGTTCGAATTTACATGGGCGATATGATCGTGAAATACGAAGAGAATGTATGAGACGCAATCAAGAGAAATGTATGTTCAGGGTGCGTGTAGGCAAATTCCGTGTAGGCAAATCCAGACAGATGCAGGGCCTTCACCGAAACACCTAATCAAAAAAGACAATACAAACTTTGAACAGATTAACAACGCTTTCTTGATTCTTAGCAAAATCCGTTTAGCACACTCATTTATTCTTAAAATTATTGAGGAAAGTATTCTTCAAATTATTGAGGAAAGCAATTACATTTGAATGGTCAGAAGAGTGTGAGACAACACTAACCCGACTCAAGGAAGCTTTATCACAACCACATGTCCTATTTCGACCAAACGAAGGAAAGATCCTATTTATATACTTGTAAGGAGCAGCATAAGCAATCGAACCGGCCCTAATTCAAGAAAACGAAGAAGGCTAGAAACCGGTATATTTCATCGGTAAAGATCTACAAGGACCAGAGATATGATACCAAAAAAATCTAGAGGTTCATAATCAATTATACAATTAGCCAACATGTATTCGTCTGTGTGTATTTATTTGTTGACTTGGTCAGTCGACAGATCAAACCGTTCTTGTGGTTCAATCATTATTGGTGTTTGGTGGTTCCAATTCCGCCTTATCAATTTGATCTCAGATTGAGTTAAGACACATATGCACTCAAGGCATCTTGATCAATTCTCCCTTCTTCTCTCTCGACAAGTTTCACTTATGGATCATACATTTTAAAATCTAAATGCAACTGTTGCAATTTGTTAGGATTGTCATCTGCTTTGACAGTTTCTACTTTATAAGCATCATTCCAGGAAATATAAAATTGATGGAGGGTCGACGGTATTGCCTCCACTGCATGAATTCAATCTTTTCCAAGTAAAGCATTGAAACTAGATTTTGAGGGTATCACCACGAACATGGTATCTCTATTCAAAGTTCCAACTTGTAGAGCTAGTTTACCACTCCATCTGAGAGAATTGTTTTCCCATTAAAGTATGTTATCATCATGATGGTTTCCATCAAATTGATTCATCTTTCCAAGTTTCTTGAGCATTGCCCTTTGGTATAAGATTGACCGAGGCAACACCATCTATCAGAACTATGTTGGTTGATTTCCCTTCAATCATAATGTCTTTATATGCAAAGGCTTTAAATGCTTTCTTTAAGTCTTGCTCATCTTTTTAAAACGGGCAAACTCAAAAAATGGCGACCGCATTGTTTATTTATGGTGTACAATTGGTCACAATGCCGCTTCAAAATCTGTAGGAATCTTTGCAGTAAAATTCACTCGCATTGTTCTCATCTTCACCTTGTTGGTAAAGTCTAATATAATATCTTGTTTCTTCGTCTAACAGCATCATCATCATCAAGGTGCGGCATTATAAATGTCAATCTTTCAAATTCCTCACCTCTTGGTTATATGAATCATGACAGAAAATCACATAGCACTATCAATGGAGTCTCCAAAGACGTTTTCATCTTTGAATTTCTGAGTACCCTACTTCTCGACTGGTTTTGTTTTAGTTTCTTCTTTTTTTGGGTTTCTACCTCTTTTGTATTCCAAGAAAATTTATAATTGTAAAAAAGAAAAGAAACTCATCTATAACTAACTTATTTGTTACGAGGAATAAGCTATTCATAAAATATCAAGGATGGATAGACTAATATTTTTCCAATTTATTCTCTCATTTTACAATCATACATTTACACAGCAAAATCAAACGGCTAATAAACTAATACAATTTCATTCCAGATTAGTATGGCGTGATCGAACGGCTTCAGGACTCTCACCTAAAATCTCCCCTAACTTATACACAACCATCTCAAACAACACAAACAGTGCACCTTCATACACACTCCCCATTGGAAGCAACGGTCTTGATTTCACATCCCCTTCATTCTTATCATTCGCCATAGTCTTTGCAGGCACGTAAGCCACTACACTAGCATGCTTGACACAGGACCCTATCTCTGGCTGAGCAGTCAGAAGAAGCACTCTTCCACCGTTGGATCGTGCTACCGAGCATATAGCATCGACAGTGGAGAAGCCGCCTGGACCAGCGGAGGCGATGAGGAGGTCGTTGGTGGCAATTGGAGGAGTGGTCATATCGAAGACGAGATGGGCTGAGAGGCCCAGATGGGCTAAGCGCATGCAGAAGGCTTTGAGCATTATGCCTTCGCGGCCAACACCGTAGAGGAAAACGCGGCCGTTTTGAGAGGAGATGGTGGACAGTTCGGTTAGTAAGAGGTCAAGTGGTGGTGGGTATGGATGAGTGGAGGTTGAAAATATGGAGGATATTTGGTTGCAGATTTGTGTGGCCATTGAAGCCATATCTTCTTGAGAAACAGAACTAGAAGAAGCCATTACTTTCTTCACTCACCACACTGACGTTTTATCTGTGACTGGGTTTTGTTTTCATTCCATTCTGTCTATGTCTGAGGGCCACAGAAAATTGATTTATTTTTGTGACACTTCAACAAATACATGGATATATACATTTTTTAATAGAATAAAAAAACTAAACTTATACAAGATATCAAACTTCTGTACATATTTTTCTTGGGTAAACTAAAGGTGTAAGGTTATATAAATGCAAAATAATTGAGATTCATTTAAGAGGTTGACAAATGGTTAAGGGATCCATATATCTACCACTTGTGTCCTTGATAAATTTCTGTACATATTTTATTCAATACATCTTATGAAATGTGAAATTAACTTATAACTTCAAATGATTATCACATCTTAAGTATTATTTACCGCTTAACTAGCTATCGAGAATATACCTGACACTATCTAATATAGCTGGGAATTAACTGTCTAACTAACTTCAGCTTTCTGTCAAAGAAAACACTAAATTCAACTCTGAGCTGTGCTGTAACACCTTAATTCCTCTGTTTCTTCGGATATCAACTCTCTTGGATATTATACACGCTAAAGGATGCCAAACTAGTATCATTTTTCTAATTTCATTCTTGAAAGCATCCAATTCTAACCCATTTTAAAAGACACCAGTCGCTGCTAGAAAAATCTTGCAGCAGAAAGTTCCATAGTTAACTCGGCGCTCAACAGAACCTAATGCGGCAAATCACCCAAGTCTAAAGGAACATGTAAGTTTCGACGAACATACCAAGTGCAAAAAGAAGCTATTTATACACGAATGACACAATAAATCAGTTAAACGGTCAGCTATTTCCTTTCCATAAATACAAAAAGTAATGAAACCACCAAGTGGGTTTTATTCATCAAACAATATTTAATAAGCATTTAGTTGGAGGAATTGAACAGAAGCCATTTCCCCCTGATGTCAATCTCCTTTACTTAGCACTCACTGGAGAAGATGAGTCGGATTTCTTCTCCTCAGCAAGCGCGGTATTACGATTATTCTCCTTGTCACTTCCATTCTCTACAAGAGCAGCCTGCTTTCTCAGTTCTTTAACTTTAAGGAATTCATCATAGTGGGCCCTTCGGTGCTCTTTAAATCTACAACTTGCATCTGCTTTAGAACCAAAACATCAGGTTTGGTAATTCATTATTGAAAAAGCCAGACTCATTACATATACTACAACAGAGAATGAAATAAAATTCTCAGAAAAAGGTCGCTGTGAGGGTCAAATATGCATGTTCTGTCCTAATTTATTCAGATGCAAAATCAACTTGTTTAATATTTTCTAAACTCGCCGCTATACAAGCATTCTTGAAGTCTGAAGCAGTCTTAAAGTGATAAATATAACTCAATAAATTGTTGATATTTGATAGCTAAGATGTTCCTATAAACATATATAATTCTAAGCTTCACAATGCTTTGATGTGTATCCATTTTATTTTCAGCATATTATTAGTTGAATCCATTTATTACTTCATCGATTTTCACCATCTCTTGAATAAGAAGCACACATATATATAGGAAGCAATAATGATCTTTGTTAGACACACTAAATGAATAATAGTACCTTCATCACTTTGTTCTACTGCATCTGCCTCATCCTCAGATGATGCCCAGCCATCAGATTGCCTAGTTTTTTTTCTGCTGCAAGAGTCCGCTTTATCAAAAGCAGTTTCTTCAGCATTTGCTGGGTTGGTTTTCTCACCATCACATTCATCATACCCTCCTCTTCCAGGAGATTGAGAGCCTAAAAAATTAAGCTATTCAGATGAAAAGTAGCTGCACATGAAGTTGCTTTTAATCTAGAAGTAAAGAACAGGCTTGACAATAACATTACAAAAAAAGATTTTCATCAAACTCAATCAACAGAAACTTACATTACACCAGTAAAGCAGTTTTTTCATTTATAAACTGAAGTGTGTGGAACACAGACTGAAGTTTTGAATTTAATACCCACTATGAGAAGATAAATTCAACATTACAGTTCAAGGATGTAAAATATTTTTATTTTCCTGCTAATGTTATTCAATAGATAGTCACATGATATCCATACAGACTCATTCTCATTTACAAAAGAAAATTTAAAGGACATGCAGTTTAACTAATCTTCTGTACATACTGTCATCTTCCAGCATAGGATGGTAAGGAGTCTTAGGCTCGGTAATTTTTTGCCTCACAGGCTTGTTTGCTTCAATGTTTTCAATATTAACTTCATCCCATCTCACACGTCCCCTGTAATGATAAAACAAACGAAGGTTCATAATACTACAATTGCTTCTCAGTTCATCCAAAAGGAACAGATTCCTCGGTTTATCTTATTACGATATATTATATAAAATATACAAAATACTGGGAGTTCAAACTTAAGTCAAATTTAATTCATCTAAAGGTTTGAGTGGTGGAATTAGCTTTTTCTAGATGTAAAGGAAACCTAACATAGATCCATAATGGGTGCAACCCTCCCCAGATTCATTCATGATGGGATTATTACAAGACCAAGTTACCCTTTTACGCACCCCTACCCCTGCAAAAATAAATAAATAAAAAAGAAAACAAATAAAAAAGCAGAGGCAACATTACTCTCATGGTCTCTTAACTTAATTTCGAGTAACAATTTGGTCATTTATATTTTTTTCACGTCCTTTTGGTACATGTGCATATGGAACTTCAAACTTCAAATCTATGGTCTTTCATCCATGTTTGCATATGAATCTTATATTTGAAGCTTGAAAATTCATATGCAAACGGATCAAAAGGACCAAATGACTTGAAAAGGGACAAAAGACTAAATCATTATCTGAAATAAAGTCAAAGGTCTAGAGTGTATTTTGCCAAAAGCAGAGTGGTAGTATTACTTCATTTTGGTGGAAGGAAGAGCTCTTCAAAGTTCAAACACCAAATGTATGCAAAGCTAGTTCCAAGTCACACTGTCAACTGGGAAAAACATAAAAGTTCACATTGTAAGTCCTTAAGCTTCAAAACCACAAGCTATGAAAAGAAAAAAACAAGAAAGAAAAAGAAGAAAAGGTCAATCAAAATCCATGCAGAAATTAACTTAAAGAATGCCAAAGCAATTATAGATATGAATGTGAACGGAAAATTCAGTGAAGCATGAAAGGGAATTTCACAAGAAAGCTAACAATTCCAGAAAGAAAAGGCCAACACTATCAACTAGTAACATTGATTTGAATTGAATTTTAGTAACATTGATAGAATTGTCTTTTGGTACATACAATACCAACACTAATTAGCACTGAAATAGAAGAAGGAGGCAAAAACACATATCCAAGCAAACAAACAAAGTTGATCATATACATCATAAACCAAATAATAGTATGATGATTTTATTCTATTACACATGAGAGCAAGTCTTGCATGGTCGCAAGCATTTAGACACATAAACATATACATATTCATATCTTTTCTCTTTCTATCTTATCTCGAGTGTGTCCATATATATTTGTGACCAAGTAACTATTTTCCTACATATATGATTACATTTGATCCTACTTCTTCCTCCATATGAGCTTAAAACTGTAATATATTCATCGTCCTAATCACATTACCACCGATGAATAATAATAATATAATGCATCATGCAATTATAATATGAAAATCCAAAACTCTGATTTATAACAAATTCAACAGATTCCACAAAGATAACATTAGCATTAGGAAATCATTTGCATTACACGATAAGAAATGCAAAATACCCGAATCGAACATCAGAAACAATGTCGATTACATTTAACAGCACACAGAACGCTAAATCCAAACCCGTGATTCTTCTTCAATAAAACAAGACAAAAAATCAGGATCCAGGGCAACAAAAAAAAAGCATGAACGTATGCGCGAGTGAGCATTTTTGGTGCATTTTATCGGTAAAGAAAAAGCTAAGTTGAACGAATTGAAAATTGAAAGAGGAAGCGATGATTAGAGAGAGAGAGAGAGAGAGAGAGAATCAGAGAAAGAGTTGTACCTTGAAATTGAATTGAATGGCGGTGTTGAACTGGGATCTGTTACAGAGTGCTAAAATGCGTATAAGTAAATATATATAAAAGTGGAAAAATGGTTACCGAACAACCAAAAATTACAAGTTGAGGAAAAAGGTAATTATCTCCGAAATTTTAAATTTCACAACTCTAATTAATTTATCTTCTGTTAACGTTTTGCAAATGAGTGGAAAATGTTATTTGAATTTGATTTATTTTTTTCATACTTGACTCAAAAGATATTAAAGGCAAATAATTAACAGTTAGCTTTAATATTTAAGTTATTTAAAATGCATTTTCTGAATTATCATGATAAAAATTTATACAAAAAAAGAAATATAACATAAATGACTTACTTTTATTGATGATACAATAGGAATATAGGATACAATGAGTTTCCTAGAAAATTGAGAGTCTTGGGTCTCTTCCTCCAAGAATTCGAGAGTTTGGTCTATCCCAAACCAATATTCAGTCCCAAATAAAATGCTTATTGATTTTCCTATTTATTCAATAACTTCTTAATAATAATTGTTGCCTAATAACATAATAACTGCATCCTAATAACATAATAATCAGACGCCTAACACATCTTAAGAACGCTACAAAGTAGAGTCATAATATAGCTGGCTAATCTCTTTTTGTATCCATGTATGCAATCCTACCTAATGAGTATTTTGAACTGTTTCTTTTTCTATCAAAACAATGCTGAATCGAAATTCTTTTTGAAATTCTAGCTTATGACTCCCA
>Ga0315913_1010847_pt1 | contig 10408 bp, 8 predicted proteins | sample MpolsnodulesMG_FD_207736 | JGI IMG/M metagenome (GOLD analysis project Ga0315913, IMG submission 207736) | Medicago polymorpha root nodule microbial communities from Los Angeles, California, United States - small nodules | ecosystem: Host-associated > Plants > Roots > Nodule | place: USA... | reverse complement strand
ACGATGGGCTACCAGTTCAAGAACCCACAACTGATATTTCAGACGTTTCCTTTCATGACCTTTTTGCCAGAAGCATTTGAATACAATTCCAATTTTCTTATAGAAAAATAAGCAAGAAGTGTTTCACTATTATATTTTGGTAAGAGTTGGTGATACGGCTAATTACTGCCCAAAAATCAAAATAGTAAAATATCATTCTTGAAATGCTGGATGCCTGAATCACAGAATGTAATCAAGGAATATCATTCTTATTTCCCTAAAATATTTATGATCTTAGTTCGTACCTTGCTTTTATGTCAACCTTAAGAATGTAATCAAGGAAGTCACCACCGTTGTGGTAAAGTGACTAGAAAAATCACTACTCTTCCACAAAAGTCGTCAGACTCGTGTCCAAGGTTTAAAAAAAAAAAACACAGTTACAGCTGAAACCAAACACATTTACGGCCGCAATAAAACGCTGTTCATTGCAATGGACAGAAAATCCTGTTATTTTTCGACTGAGATGGATGAAAATCACATTTTTAGTACATATATGAGGCGCATTTAGGCTCTTTGTCTAGTTTAGAATTTAAAATCTATCTCTAATTTAAGTTATTATACATTATGTAAGAGTTAGGCAATGTTGTTATTAATTCACACCGCGACAACCGCAATCAGTAATGCAACATCGATAACTATCAAAATCGCGAAATCCTACACACAACCGCGGCAGTTATTTAAAACCTGGGTCATGTCTATGTTTCATAGAATGACATATATTGGTTCCCTTTTTTATCGATTCTACCCTTGATAAATGAAATTAATACACACTAAAGCAGTATGCTATATGATTTCATTCTTTCATATGATTGTTGATTTGTATATTACATTTACACTTATGGTACTTGGAATTCATTTTAAATTGTGTTTCTAAAAAAATTTCCCAATATAATAGGGTCTTGTTAACGAGTGCCCTCGGAGCACTCTTTGAGCATTCCTTCTGAAGAAATTATTCTTTAAAAAAGTAAAAATTTCAATTTCCAATGCAATAAATGCACAAACTTTCATAAAAAGCTTACCACTTTGGGAAATGTTAACGAGTGCCTCCAGGACACTATTTAAGACTCATAAGTAGCAAGTATTTTTAAAATGCTTAAAGAGTACCCCAGGACACTCGTTAACAAGACCCAAATAATAGAGAACTAATTCAAGCACAAGCATGTAGCTTGCCTAAGAGTGTTTTAGAGTACTGTAGAAGGAAATCATCATTTGAAAGAAGGTTAGTTGTGGATGTGGTGACTGGTGAGATGACTAGGTGAAGGAAATTGATTTTTGCAGATTCTATTTTAATAACATGCAAATAAACTAACAGGATAAAATTCTCATCTATACTAATTTCCGATGCAAACATAAACAAATGCAAAAATAAATCAAAAAATATATAATATAAGTACTTTAAATTTTTCAATACTGTAATTATACAAATCATCACAAGTGGAGTTTATTGCTACTTTTCCTAGAATAATGAATGGATATCAATGTACAAGATATATGGATGATGAACATGACATGCAAGTCAGAACAGAGTAACTTATTCATACATTATTATTGAAAATTAACCAAGTAAAGCATTATTTATTTCACTGATCCACTATGGGGTTATGTGAGGAGAGTGTGCAATTATAACATTAACTACACTAGCTTAGTTTGTTCAAGTGATGATTGCACCCCGATCTCATTGCCCCCATTTGCTTTCAAGGATTCTTTATATGTCATTCCAATGTAATTCTGTGGATTTTCATCATCAACAAATTCTGTACCTGGGACAATGAATTTGTCTAACGATGGTCCATGAAGCGTAACAACAGAGATCCTTTGCACCTTGTTCTTGTTAACAATAACTCGATGGACATGGCTCTTATATTTTCCATTGGTTAAGATCTACAAAATAAAAAATAAGTTATTTTTTTAGTTGGATTAACAAGAGAAGAAGGATTTAATATTATTCAAAAACTCAAAGTTATATCAGATTTGAATGTAATTCTAAAGTTAGTATTACTCATTTTATTATCCAATGTGAAATATTTGTTCATTTTAGAGCTGTGAGGTCCAAAGTTTTTTTTTTTTGGTACAATGAGATCTAAATTATTTTAGACAAATTAAGGAAATTAATTTCAATAAAAAAACCTCAAGATGGTCACCAAGCTGGATGAGTATAGCATGATGGGGGATATAAACATTAATCCACGTTCCTTTGTGCGATAGAATTTGAAGACCCCCATTTACATCTTGAACTAGGGTGACAACAAATCCAGGATCAGTGTGGTTAGGGAGACCAATATCACCCTTGGATTTGGAATTTGGTGGATAAAGATTCATGGCCATTACATCAAACCCTGACTTCATGTTGAATGCTTTCTCTATGTAGTTTTCATCAAACCCTAAGTTTTCTGACATTGCTCTTGCTAATCCAACTACAATCTTTCTCATTTCTTTGTTATAATCTTCAATAATTTTGCTGATGCACAAAATGACCAAAAGTACAGGTTAGGTATTATATATAACTTTTTATAAATTTATAGCAAAGTAAGCAATATATATGTCTGCTAAAATAATAATCAAGTATTATATATACACCTGAGACTGGTTAGGTTGGAAGAAGCTTGATCTTGAGGATGTGCAACAACTTTGAGATATTCCCTATTTTCCCCATCATCAGCACTTAGGCCCCATAAGATTTTATCTGCTGGAACCTTTTTACTGTAGATCATTCTCTCTTCAATTGTTGTTGGATCAAAGTAATTTGAAACTTGTTTCAAAACATTGTTGAGTACATCATCTGACATGGTATGGTTTACCAGCTGCATGTGCATACAAAATAAATCATCACGTATATTCAAAATTTGTTGCATGATTTTATTCAAAGTAAAATAAATTTAAAATTATAAACATGTATTTTGCGCATGAAATATGACGAATTAGGTTTTTAGATGTACAAATAGAAAGAAAAAAAAAATTAATCTAATTTTCAATGATCGATTTCTGATACATGATCTAATTTGGAAGAAGAAAATTGGAATTCAGAAGAAGAAACTATGTGGGGGAAAAAATCTTATAGAAAAAATTGAATTAGCGATGATGGATATGACTAAAAGTCATTTGTAAAAAAAAAGTAACTAAAAAACATGAAATTGCTCTCGAATTTTGTTCGATAAGTCTTTGATAATCAACATTGAAGATCAAATTATCTGTCAAAAAACATTGAAGATCAAATTCAACTTTTCGTCTCTAATTTTGTAGATTATTCAATTTTTTCTTGCAGGCAAGCACAACGGCTAACTTATTAATAAAATTTAGGCAAAATTACACAATTAGTCCCTTAACTTAATTTTAGGTAACACTTTCGTCCTTTATCTTTTTTTTGTCACGATTTAGTCCTTTATATTATAAAATAACAACATAGTTATACTTTTTTATGAAAAAAATAATCAAAAACTCCAAAAGAAATTCATCTAACTCATAGACAAACGCAAATCTTCATCATACAAGTCTAGAAAATCAAATTTCATTGAAAAAATCTTATAAAAAATGATAAGATATTGCCATTTTATAACACAAAAGACTAAATCGTGACAAAAAAAAGATAAAGGAGGAAAGAGTTACCTAAAATTAAATTAAGGGACTAATTGTGTAATTTTGCCTAAAATTTATATAAAAAAAAGATAAGTTGTAAAGATTTATCACATATATATCCTCAATTTATTTTCCTAATACCAAAAATTATGACGTAACTTCACCTAAAAAAAAAATATAACTTAGCTTAATTTATAGGCCTAGTAAATCACATAAATAGTTAAATAAAAAATTTGAAGGTTCATCTTAATTTGTACTTGTTTTAAGGGTTCATATATACACACCCCGTAAATAGATAGCTCATGAGCTCAATCAAGAAATACTTACATAGAAGAACCCATATTCCTCACATGCATGGCAAAGTAATTCAAGGGCCATAGATCTTTGATTAGTGTCATCAGATAATAATAGAGAATAATCAATTGTTGGTATTTCTTCATCAGAAGCTAGATAAGTAACACTAAGATGATGATTTTCCATTAATACCAGGCAATAAAACTTTATCCTGTATTTGTAAACTTTTTAGAAGAGCTTTATCTGTAAACTTATTGTGTGCAATATCATTTAGCTATTTATAGGCGTACGTGGGTGTCGAAATCCAGGGTTTGTAGTCCATTATTAAAAGAGAACAAATACCCAACATGCAAATATTTTTTTGGTAAGTTATACACAACGTGCCATTTGATTTAGTCAATAAAAATGGCATTTGACATTACATTTTGAACATAATGAATTTTCTATGATGTCATGATAATGTGTAATGCATATGTAATAAATGTTCAACCGGCAATACTACCGTATCATGAAAAATCAAGACTCATATTTCGACTACACATACTTACTATATATGGCAAGTCTCAAATATGATTACTTTCAATCGAGGAAATTTTTGCTGAAGGAAAAAAGGTTGGCAAATTAATATTAATTTTTTTATAAGAAGGAATACAAACTAATGTTAAGAGAGTGGAATCCAAAAAAAACTTGTATATATAAAATTGGTAAGCCTGTATTTTGTGTTAGTCGGTTAAGAGTAGAGAGTTATAGCTCATAAGAAATTGAATAGTTCACATTGAAAAATATATAATGGCCTTAATCAATGCATGAATACACAAGATGAAGAACCAGAGGTTAATCTACTGTGCTCAATCGGTTATGGCAATCTGTAGTAATTGTATTTTTGTTGGGCAAGTCTTTCATAGTCACAAAGATTATGGTCGCAAGTTTTAGGCACACTCACAAAAAAGTAAAATATAGAATTAATTTTTTAATTGTTTTTAAAATAAATAAAAGAATGAAAAGGTAGAACTAATATTTTGTGAGTGAGCCTATGAGAATTGTGTTTGGTCTTATGCCATACAAATCCTATATTATTAATCTATTGATCCCTATATTTTATGGAAGGATGAAATCCAATTGGAAAGAGAGAACCAACATTGTTTGCCGTATAGTTTTTCCAATGAAGATTAATCACAAATAAACGACGATAGAGACTTTGTACCTATAACATATAATATGTGTGTGTGTCGGGAATGATTATTGAGGAAATATACATTAAAAGAAGCAAATAAGACCCATTACAACGTCTGAACAAAGAGAAAACTCGACGTGCCTACATCGTCGACATAAAGAGATGATGATGCACGAAAACTACCCTCCAAAACATTCTCACATATCTTTCTATTATGTAACAACGCTAATCCAAGAACAATGCGACTCTAAAAAAAGGAAGTTGTTTTCATCATAGGCTTATCAACACTAATGGGGTGTCGAGACATCTTGATGAAGTTAGAAATGCCCAAGTTCAACAATTTCACACTAATCTGACTAATCATCAAATCGTGAATTCACCAAAACATGGAAGGGTTCGAAGGAAAACACAAATTTGACGAGGAAATGGTTGACAAAAATCAAAACTAGTAGATGTCGAGCCACCAATCCGATAGATAGGAACATGATCATTCAAAATGTGGTGTATTAGAATACCAATCCGATATAATACTAGATGACGAAGACAATTCCTAGGAAGTGTGTCGATTTCAAGCACATGTTCTGCTGAAAATAGTTTATAAAGATAATGTCACGATTATGGCTTGTCGTTGTTACTTAATTTCTTTTCTCTATAAATAATAGTTCTCACATATGAATATACGGTTGAGTACTTAATTTCTGAAGCTTTTTCTTAACCAGAAACAACCTCAAGCTTTAGAGAACAATAGGTATATATTCCACTGTCTTTAAATTATTTTCAGTTCATGTAAATTTAAGTTCAAAGCAGTTTAATTTTTCGTCAACTTTTCAATTGAAAGCATTGTTTTTATATTCCTTTACTTACTCACAAGTTTACCTTTAAAGTCATTTTTCAATTTTGCAATTTAACTTTCAAGTTGTTTACATTTCTGTCTTTTAGATTAAAGTGTTTTTATCATATCAATTCAAGTCATTAATTTTAAAGAAAATTAACATGAAACCTTTTTTAGCCAATTGAACGATACCACTCGCATGATAGTTAACTTGTATGATTCAACAACATCCCTCCTTCAAGAGCTACCATGGTTTTTAAAGGAATTCAGATTTCATGCAGTCTAGGGATCCCGAATTCATCCATTTGAATTATTGCAAATTGTTCGATCTAAGTCAGAGGATTAAAAAATGTCGATTTTAATTTAATATTTTAAATTAGAATACTAATTAGCATGATTTTAATTGTTTAATGTTATTCGAACGATTTTCGATGTCTAAAATATGTGAAAGCGGTAAATTTTAGCTATGCAATAATAAAACTGAACAGCTTGCAATTTGAGCTTGTAAAGTTACTACAATAAGTGCATGTTTTATCATTTCACAATAAAAAGACACGTTTATACTCTAAAGCTACAAATCCTAACTTCAATAAGTTAGAAGCAATTCTAAAGGCAAAATCAATTATATTTGAGAGTAACTAAACATGTCCAAATCAATTTTATACTTTTTAAAATTAATGATGGCTGCTCCAAATGTGGAACCAAACTTAGACTAGATAAATTTTTTGATAAAATATCCAAATAAATTTGAATGCTACAGAACATAAAAAAAATTAGTTCCCCCTAAAAAAAAGCAATTTTAAAGCTAGAAATCCTAACTTCAATAAGTTAGAATTCTGAAGACAAAATCAATTATATTCTAGAGTAACAAAACATGTCCAAATCAATTTTATACTTTTAGAATTAATGTTGGCTGCTCCAAATGTGGAACCGACTAGATAAATTTTTTGATAAAGTATCCAAATAAATTTGAATGCTACAGAACATAAAATAAAAAAAATAAAAAATAGTTCCCTCTAAAAAGAAGTAAAATTAAACTAGTTTGGTTCACACCATTAGAACTCGATAAATTTCTCCATTAGTCTCTTAATTAAGTAAAGTATCATCTATGAACATTTGTCTTATACTTTTGCTAGATTTGCTAGTTCTTTCGGTTAATTAAGAAACAACGAGGAAAAATACAAACCAGGTGCAATACGTGAACTCGTGAATTAAGAATGCAAATAAATATTTGGAAATAATACAGTCCGTCATATTTTATATTCGTAGGAATCCTCCATGTAATTGTAGAGTTGAATTTTAGGTATTTGATGACCATGAGATGAGATGCAAATTTAGGTATACCACTAGTCTACGTATTTAAAGCTTTTATAATTACAGTATGGAGATTTGGGATTGACCAGAATGTGATATGATATTACTTCCTATAGTTTTAGATAATCTTATGTTTAGAGCGAAATCAGAAGAAAGTATGGTTTCTACAAATCAATTGTTTGAATATTGGTATACTGTGGTTGTGATGAACCTCAATTTAGTTCACTTTTAAGAGATAAATATGTTAGGCGAGTTTGCATTCAAAATCTTAAGACGTTAGATATATGAATAACCTACTAAAAAAAAGATATATGAATAACTTTTTTATAAACGGATGAATCAATATTCTCATATATTTTCATAGTCTATGTGAAACTACCTCTTACACTTAGATTCCATTAAATTTTAGATTATTTTCAAGCAATTGCATAAATAACTAACTTGATTAATTAGCATATTATGATACCATATTATCATAGATGAAATGATATAAGCATGTTTATTTTCGTAAAAAGCAAATCAAATCAAAACATTATATCATTTATTTAAATATATTTGAATGATGGGCCTAGGATATGAAGTGTGAAAAAGAAAAACAAGGGTTTGAGTTATGTTCCCTACAAAAAAGTTTGACTTATGAGATAGAAATGGAAAGGGTCCATATGGATGGTTATGGCGTGAGCAACTTGAAAGGAGTAGTAGTACGGCGCAAGAAAGCAAGTGAAACGGGACGGAAATTCTATATGAGACGGAGGAGATTACATTTAAAGTGGAGTCATTCTTTATTGTTGACGTTTGATTTGATAAATATGGTTACTATTGATTTCATTTTCATTATGGCAATGAGAATTGAGGTATTCTTTGAATGAACCTAAAAAGTGAAAATTTTCTTACATTTGAGACCGAAGGGAGTATGTTTTCGGTATACATGGCCATTAGATTATTTTTTTTCTCTCAATGGAGTCATTCTTTACTAATGCTTGGGTTTTATAGTTTAATTTTATTTTGCAATTTTATTGTTTGCCCAAAATAAATTATCTTTATTCTTGAAATAGTAACACATGTAAATTGTCAACGTGTCAATGAATCAATTTTCAAAAACACTGTTTAATGAATTGTGTGGTTGAACCGTGAATCGATGATAGAATTTCAATGTGCAATTCGCAAAAACACTGTTTACGTGTTTCGGATGAATGATGACCAGCTTTTGCATGTTCTACTCAATCTATCAATTTGTGATCAACTACGACTAATTGGTAGATTTTGTCGGAAAAAACAGTGGTAGATCTTCTATTGGATAATTGAAATTAGGGTTTTGTTAAGGCAATGATTAAGGAATCCAAAAGTAAAAAAATTATTTTGGAAATGTAAACTATTACTTTTGACCAACTAATTATTACAACATTTTTTAATAAAATCTTACTTCTTTTGACTGCTTAACCAATGTCACGGGACACTGGTTAACATTCTCCTTAAAAATTATTATGTCTTTTGTATGACCGAAATGTGAATACTAATATTTCAGTACTTCATGTTCTTGGTTCTTTATGTTCTACTTTAATTACACATTAAATATATTTCTGAGTACACCCAAATTTACTTAAAATTTAAAGTTAATACCAAAATTATTATACATTATGTAAGAATTATGCAATGTTGTTATTAATTCATATTGGGACGATCGGAACGCAACATCCGTAACTATCAAAATCGTAAAATCCTACATGCGACCGCAACAGTTATTTAAAACCTGCAGGGTCATGTCTAGTTGTCATAGAATGAGTGAAATTGGTTCCTTTTTTCAGGGAAGGAATCGATTCTCCCCTTGATAAACGAAATTGAAACACACTAAAGTACTATGCTATATGATTTCATTCTTTCATATGATTATTGATTGTATAATAATAGAGACCTAATTCTAGCATAAGTATGTAGCTTGACCAAGAGTGTTTCAGAGTACTGTCGAAGGAAATCATCATTTGAAAGAAGTTTAGATGTGGAGGTGGTGACTGGTGAGATGACTTGGTGAAGGAAATTGATTTTTGCAGATTCTATTTCCATCCATCTGTTCCTGCGATATGCTTTTTGGTGACTTGATGTCACTTTTAGCGAGTGATGAATATATGTTGTGTTGGAATATATAGTGGCCTAGTCACGTCAACCCCGACTCGGATTCGTGAATCGGAGTCGGGGTTGAAGCCACTAGATCTCACTTTCGTATCCGTCTACGAGTGGGTGGTAAAGTTAATATTTAAGTAAACATTTTAAAATAGAAGTACGTATAATCTACTTGACCCAAGTTCTCTTCGTACTTTTGTCCTTCATGAAATAAACAACGACGACATTTAAGAAATTTAAATATCTAGAACAAACTTTGATTCCTTGCTTATTTCTTCAAGTAAATTCATACATGTCTATTTAAATAACATGCAAATAAACTAACAGGATAAAATAATTTTCGATGCAAACATAAACAAATGATAAAATATATCAAAATATATATAATATAAGTACTCTGAATTTTTCAATACTGTAATTATACAAATCATCACAAGTGGAGTTTATTGCTACTTTGCTACTTACTAGAATAACGAATGGATATCAATGTACAGGATATATGGATGATAAATATGACATGCAAGTCAGAACAGAGTAACTTATTCCTACATTATTATTGAAAATTAACCAAGTAAAGCAATATTTATTTTCCCTAATCCTCTATTGGGTTATGTGAGGAGAGTGTGTAATTACACTAGCTTAATTTGTTCAAGTGATGATTGCACCCCGATCTCATTTCCACCATTTGCTTTCAAGGATTCTTTATATGTCATTCCAATGTAATTCTGTGGATTTTCATCATCAATAAATTCTGTACCTGGGACAATGAATTTGTCTAACGATGGTCCATGAAGAGTAACAACAGAGATCCTTTGCACCTTGTTCTTGTTAACAATAACTCGATGGACATGGCTCTTATATTTTCCATTGGTTAAGATCTACAAAATCAAAAATAAGTTATTTTTTTAGTTGGATTAATGTAAAATATTTGTTCATTTTAGAGCTGTGAGGTCCAAAGTTATTTTTTTTTGGTACAATGAGATCTAAATTATTTTAGACAAATTAAGGAAATTAATTTCAATAAAAAAACCTCAAGATGGTCACCAAGCTGGATGAGTATAGCA
>Ga0315913_1010842_pt1 | contig 10411 bp, 7 predicted proteins | sample MpolsnodulesMG_FD_207736 | JGI IMG/M metagenome (GOLD analysis project Ga0315913, IMG submission 207736) | Medicago polymorpha root nodule microbial communities from Los Angeles, California, United States - small nodules | ecosystem: Host-associated > Plants > Roots > Nodule | place: USA... | reverse complement strand
ACACCACTGATTGTATATCAAGTGTTCAACCTCAAACAAATTTCTTTGTAATTCTGTTTGAATAGAAGTCTCTTGCTTGTGTGCTTGAGCATAGGAAGTCTCTTGATTTAGTTCAGGAGCATAGGAAGTCTCTTGCAGTTGTGCTTGAGTAGTTTGAAGTCTCTTGCTAGTTGTAGCAGTGAGCAGTTGCAATCAGATATTACATTTTAGTGAACTCTCCTTGGAAGTGCAAGGGGGACATGACTACTTCCGGTTTGTGGAAGGAACCTGTATAATTGCTTTGTGTCTTATCTGCTGCATTTAGATTCTGATTATCACTTCAGAAGTTGAACTCTATCTGCTTATGATCAGTGACTTCAGTAGGAGAAAACGAAGAAAAAACAAACACAATTCAACCCCCCTTCTTGTGTTTTTCTCACCTTCAAGTTCAAGTGTTGGTTATAAGTTAGTTAGTGATAATTTTAAGTTGGTTGGATCGTGTCCTTTAAAAAAAAATCAGTTAGATCGCATAAAGAATCATTTTAATTGTTTAAGCTATGTAGTTTAATGTTTTTATAAATAATTTTATGCTTAGTGTTTATTACAAGAGTTTGTTTTTATGGCCCACCCATAATTTTTTCTGGCTCTGCCACTGAATGGATGTCACTTTTCATTGAAGGACAACAGTGTACGACCACTACCTCCAACATTTTCATGTGCATTGTACGAAGCTACAATTGTGTCTCCATTGAAAAAGAATGATTATTTCCTTAACAATGATAGGATTCAAAATCATTCCTTCATAGGAAATTAACCAAATCCAGCAACAAATCAATGAGGATTGATAAAGCTTCTCAAATGACTCTTTGATGCGTTGACACTCTTCAACGTCTCTTTTCAACCTCTTTATAAAGGATTGAAGACTTGAAGAAACTACAAGACTCTACAACATTTTACAAGTGTCATTACTCTGTCAAAATCATTACGCATTAAACACTTAGAATATCATATAAACTTTCATATCTTAGAAATTCTTAGTCTAGAGTCTGAACTATGTTGTATTTTGAGAACACCTCTGATTGTATATCAAGTGTTCAGCCAAACAATATTCTTTGTAATCTTTGTTTGTTGGAAGTCTCTTGCTTGTGTGCTTGAGCATATGAAGTCTCTTGCTTGTGTACTTGAACAATTGTAATCTTGTGTGATTATAGTAAAAAAATCTCTCAAGTGACAAGGGGATTGGACTACTTCCAGATTATGGAAAGAACTAGGATAAATTGCTTGTGTCTCTTTCTTCTCTCTCTAGCTCTTTTATATCTGCTGCACTAACCTCTGAACATTGCTTCAGGTTCTGAACTCTATCAGAAGTTGAACATTGGACTTAGTTAAAAACAAGAAAAAGGAAAAGTAATCTCATACCGGTGGATTTTGATTTTCCTCTTTTAACCAATCTTTGAATTTCTAACCCAACAAAGGAAAAGTAATCTCATAAAAATAAAAATTTCAGTTTGCAGAAAGTTCAAACCAAGGAAAAAGGAAAACTAATCTGAAAAATTTCTCAAAACACTGGATGGTGGTGTTGTTGATGAAAGAAACTAGAGAGATAAGATGAGAGAGAAATCTTAAAACATAATAAGAAAAAAAATTGATTTTAATTATTTTAATGAGGTGTTGAGTTTTAATTGACTTGATGTAAAAATGACGTGTTGGGTTAGAATTCACTTAAGAATTTCTCGAAAACATATATGAAGTGTTGTGTTATATTCTTAAAAAAATGCAATTGCTTTTCACTTGGAGACAAAATTAAACATCAAATCAATAATATTATAGTCATCTAAGGAGCCTTCAAATGCATGCCTCTATTAATTGATTATCTAGGCATTGAGATGTTTTAAGTTAGAAACACTATCAATTCAGCGGATTTGGATTGATTTGATGGTGTTGGTTTTGAACCTAAAATTATATCTTTTTACGTCTTAGTTTTGATTTTCTCCGATATTAAAGTTCAATAAACGAGTTTGACTCTTTTTAAAAAATCAATCTTGATTATTTTATAAGACACTGATATGTGACAGGTAACTGTAAAGGGTCTGTTCGATAGTCAGGATAGGGAGACAGGATATGATACATTAATGATATCCTGCTTAAATCTCATGTTTGATGCACCAGAGGGATATGATAAGATAAACCATTTTCCTATCTTATCCTGACTTTCCTTTGTAATTTCTATCCTAAGTATAGGCTGGGTTAGAAATTATCCTGATGGGATTAGAAGATCATTCCTTATTTATTATCTTGATATTATGTTATTTTTAAAATATTGTCATTTTAAAAAAATGATAGCATGTATTTTCTATTATAATTAATAACATGTCATTTTTACAATATTTAATTAATTATGAGAGCAATTTTTTCATTTAATTATAATGATATCTTGTTTGTTATCATGTGTGCATCAAACACATGATAGGACTAATGTTTATCATGTCCTTATCATATCCTATCTTTATCCAGCTTTATATCATATCATGCTTCTATCATATCCTAACCGTCAAATAGACCCTAAATCCGTTGCCAAGTTGCTAATGTGATACATACATATAATTAATTAAACTTAATTAAGTACGATGTTGAGATCCATGACTTTATGCAAGTTGCAATAATCTTAAGTGCATATGCTCAAGTGATTTATTTGACATACAAATCAAGAAATTATTGATGCTTGTGACCTCTCAACTAAAGGAGCACTTATTACTAGTAATTATTATGATGATTGACAAGTACCACGTCATAGCACAAAAACGTAAAGTAGAAAAATCCATACCAAAATAAAAAAACATAAAGTGAAAATTAATAATTAAGGAGGATATCCTATAATATGGCTTTGGCTCTTAGAGGACCACTAAATTTGTCCAATATTTAATCGTCCACAACCATTCAACTTAAAAGCTACAAATCATTCCTGGACCATCTTCAAAAGCAAGATCACCAAATATAACCCCCAAATAAAAAACCAATTCTCTAACCCATTGGTGGTTGATTTAGTGAAGGTGGCTTGAGAATTTTAATTCAGTGAAGGTGGCTTGAGACTTTTAAATGTGCTCATATTTGATCTATCATTTAATTTTTGCCAATATTAATTTTGATAGTCTAATTTAACTTATTCAAAACAAAAAATAATAATTTTGTGGTTGGGATATGACATAGAAATTTTATAATTTTAAATGATAAAAAAGTATGTAAAATATAATAAACTTGACGAAGTATATTTTTATTTTATTTTTGGTTCAATTTTAAATTTACTTATTCCTATTTTTTTGTGTTAAAATGCACATATTATGTTTTAAAACTGAGAGATAATTTTCTTCTTTTTTTTGACAAAAGATAATTTTCTTCTAACATGCAGTTTGTTCTTCTTTTAATCTTGGCTACAAGTTTGAGAGGATCTTTCCTACAAACTTATATACTGTATTTTTTTATTTTTTTTTACAGAAACAAGATTAATTCATTTCATTAATAATGTCAGTTTCAATACAAGATGATATATAATCATGAACTTGGGAACAAACATAAGATAATGACTCCCGAGCTAACAAATGAGCAACATTATTTGTTTGTCTCCTAACGAAATTTATCTTAAAGTTTTGAAATTTTTGAATTGAAGCTTTGCATACATCAATAATAGCTCCGAACGTGGAATTGGTCTCGATAGTGCTAGAGATGCCATCAACCACTTGCTTGCAGTCAAGTTCAATAGACACCGAAGATAATCTCATCATAGTACCAAGCCAGTTTATCGCTTCCTTAAGACCATGTGCTTCCGCCTCATGTGGTTGTGGAAGGCCCTTATACCAAGCCGTCTTTGCTGCTATGTATTGCCCCTGCTCTCCTCGAAGGCACATGCCAATACCATAACATCCTTGCACCTGAAATATGGTTGCGTCAACATTACACTTCATTTCTCCCATTCTCGGTTTAATCCACCGCTCTTGTCTTTGCTCTCCAAGGTTGATGGTGTGTTGGTTGCCCTGTGTTCTTCTTCTTTGGATGTCTCGAACATGTTGTCATTGTAACAAAACTTTCCGCGCCATTAATTTGCACTGAAATGTGTGGCTGAGTTTCAATGTCGTTCCATAGCTAGTCGTTTTGCCGCTTCCAAATGCACCACAATGTCATCACTTCATTTCCTTAGGAGTTGTTCATGCTGTAAAAAATCTAGTAGTTGGAAGAAGAGAGATATGAAGCCATCCGCAATTTCCAAGCTCTCCCTTATTATGTTCCAAAGACCTGCTGCACTCCAAACTGGTTCTAACTTTTCACATCCAAAGAAAACATGCCAGTCATTTTCGAAAGAGCTATTATTACAATGCACACAACGATCACTACAATGAACCCCGCAAGTTTGAAGTCTACATCTTGTAGGAAGGCAATCTCTAGTTGCCCTCCAAAGAAACACCTTAACTTTTTGTGGAATTTTAAGTCTCCAAAGTTTCGTCCAACTTCCCTCCTTTCTCCATTCTCCATTGTCTACTAGATGCTCCTTTATATAGTGATATGCTGACTTTAAATTATAGTTCTCATGAGTCGTAAATTGCCAAAACTTTTTGTCCGCACTCACCTCATCAATAAGAGGCATCACTAAAATATTTTTGGCATCTCTTTCATTGAACATTGCCTTCACCTCATCTTCTCTCCACAATTTACCATTTAAGTCAATCAAGTCTCGTACTACCAAGCCTTCCTTCCCCATATGTATCGCAGTTGTCACATGCGATCTCCCTCCATCCTTAATCCATGGATCATACCATACTCTTATTCTCGAACCATCACCCACTCTCCATCTGAGGCCACCTCTAACTACTACCTGTGAAGCATGGATACTACGCCAAACAAAACTTGGGTTATGACCTAATTTTACATCCATAAAATTCCCCTTAGAAAATATCTAGCTTTGAAGACCTTAGAAACTATAGTATCTTGGTTGGTTTCTAATCTCCAACCTTGCTTCCCAAGCATAACTTATAAGTGTGCAGTTTTATTCTAGTGGAAACCTATGAAGCACATACACTCCTCGGATTAGGCATGTCCTAGTGTCGGACACGTGTCGTGTCCGACACCGACACTTGTAATTACACTGAATTATGTGCTTTTTTAAAATTATTAGTTGTGCCGACGTGTGAGTGTCGTGTCCGGTGTCCGTATCTGTATCCGTGCTTCATAGGTGGAAACAAACAAGTGTGTAGTTGTCAATCGAAAATTAAGACGTGCACATGCGGACCAATTTAATTTTGACCAAAAAAAAACTACATGGACTGCATGGTTATATTAAATACTTGAAGATACTTTAGGTCTGTTATCATACACATTATCCTTAGTTTAATTTTTATGTATAAAAACGTTACGAAGAGGACTCTCCATTTTTTATTTTTGAGCAAGGATCCTCGATGTTAGTTAACAAATAAATTAATGAATTTAAATGGAAGCATGTTGCTGGATTTAGACACATGGTATAGAGATAGTTGGCCCATATGATGAAGCAAAGGGATGGCGCCTAATGAAGACAAGGTCATCCCACAGAGTTTGAATCAAGTGAATATTTTAGATGAAAATTTTGATTAAAATAGTTTATATTTATTTATACTTATAAATTATAGTATTAGTTTTTTTGTCAAATACACTTTTATATTAATTCCTTAAAAAATATTAATAAATAGGGAATGAATAATAGAAGCTTTAGGATACTTTTTTTTTACTATACTTAAAATTGTTTGTTAATTATAGTTTTATTTTAGTTTGTACAAAACAAAGGGAGTATATAAAGAACAAAGTGTAGTTCCCGAATGTGTAACGAATAGTCACATTAATTCATCAAGGTATAACATTTTAAAATAATCTTTAATTATACACTCCGTTAATTAAAATAGTATTTGACATTGAAATAGTCCTTCAAACGCTGACATTAACTCTATTCATATATAGACTAGGATAAAGACCATTTTGACTAACATCGTGCACAATCAAAGATTATTTTAAAATTTTGATACATTGATAAATTATTGTGATTAGTTGTTACAAATTCAGGAATTAAAATGACTATTACCCATTTTTTTTCTTTCACAATCTTTCGGTTATTACTTAGCCTATTACTTATTAGCTGCTGGTGAGAAAATGCAACAGTGATATACTATATTTTAAAAGCTTTGAGACATAAGCTAGCCTTCCATTGCTGACCATTCACGTTGAGGCTGCATACAATTTTAATTTAAAATAAAATTTTAGTCAGAATATGATTTTTGTTGTGAAGACCGATAGAGCATCAGGAGCAACAACATAAATTATAAAGGGAGACAACATGAGACTACTGGCTTAAATAATGAGTGTCTCGTTGACCTCTTTTCTTCAAATGACACGTTAAAACTATAATTGATGTATGATTAATTTGCTCATAGTTGAACACAACAATTTCTATATGTACCTTATCCTACATGGAGGGAGCTCACCTATAAGTGATTGACACTTGGAATTGGACTCCATAGTGTCCAATTGTATAAGATATGACAACAAAAATTCATTCTTCAACCGCAAATTTCACTATCTCGTAGTTTAATAATATATGTGTAAGCAAGGTTTAATAACTGGACCTCGCTTCTTTCTAGTGCCAGTTTAAGTTGACTAATTTAAATTCTTCAAAAAATATATCTGAATCATTTTAAAATACTTTTCAGTTAATTTATATATTTTCTACATTTCTAATTTTGTATTTTCTTGTTTTGGATAAAGACGTTAAAAGCAGAGGCTTCATTGTGAGATTCTGATATCCCAATTAAGGTGACACTTCAAAATCTCACTAATCATCTACAACACTCATCTAATCTAATCTAATATTATTATTAAAAGAAAAATACAAGGTTGGTGGATCAAACCATACTCAACAAAACAAGAAAGCTTAATTTTTTTTGATGGGCACAAGAAAGCTTAACTAAAACAACTAGAAAACTTAAGTAAAACCATAGTTTGGAAATCCAAATTTATCTCTAAAATTCTTACTCTTAATGAAGTTAGGATAATTAGACCATCAAAATTTATCTTGAAAAACATGACTATGGTTAACTAATTTATCCTTACAACTGTTCCCTTTTTTAAGGATGTGAGTGCATTTAAAATGAACGGATTTCGTGAAGAGGAGGCAATTGTGCCATTTATTTTCAAACTTAATAATATGATTTTATCCAAAGCTTGGTCCAACCTTCACTCTTGGCATGCTCAGTTGCAATTATTATTTTCAGAAAATTTAGCACATAAAGCATTATTGCTACCAATATTCATTGTGAAGCAAGTCACAAAAGTTGCTCTATAATCTCTAACACTAAAACATTCAACAATCTTCAAATCCTGAGTTGATGAAGAAATTGATCTATTAGAAATAGTTATAGAATTAATTGAAGCCAACATCAAGGATTTTGATTTAGTTCTGGTGATTGCTTTGTCTTGGAATCTTATGTTTTAACCAATCTAAATCACCTAGATAACATGGCTAATTGAAGATAAAATCAAATTTATTACTTCAAGCATGACTACATCACCTAATAATATATAGAGCAGAAGATATATCAATGTTAAAGCCAATTAAGTCATTGAGCTAGTTCTAAATATGATTAGTAAAGTAAAGGTGCAATGTAAGACGAGATGGTCAGAAGTTTCCCAACAATGATAAAAGCTATAAGCTAAGACATTGATGCATCATGCATCTATTCCACATGTTGTTATCAGTTGGAAACTTATCTCATGGATAAACCTTCAAATTACAAGATTTTCTTACCCTAATTAACAGGGCTTGCAGTTTGCTTAATTAATGTTCAAGTAAGCTTGATTTGCTGTCATAATACCATCAATAGAGTTCTTCCAAGCTAGTTGATCAAGAATATCTAAAGGTATTAATACCTTCATGATATACTCATCAGCAATAGAAAACTTGGCAGACAAGTAAGTATGAGAGACAATTGCCACTGTCAATCATATCAAACACTTTAGTATATTAAAATATTTGTAGATGCTTGGAGGAATGTTCAACATAAATGAAACATTGCAGCCTCATTGATTGACCTAGTAGATCTTAAACCAAGCGATCCTTCTTAAGTTGGTATACAAAGGTTATGCCAGGCATGAGTTCATATTTTCACCTTTATCTTGTCAATTCACTTGTTCAATTCTTTTAGTAATTTAATAAGCCAATTGTAAATGTTTTTTTTTGAAACGGCAAAATTTATTCATCGTCGAGAGGATGAAAGAAACACCAACTACTCACGGCAGGAAACTCAGAGAATACAACCACCAACATTACACTCAAACAATGTTACAATCTAACAAATCAAAATTATGAGGCCGAAGTATACACCAGAAACGCACCAATGAATACCCCTGCCTCACCAATTGAACTCTCGGCCAGCTGCATACAACACAGCAAAACAGCCGCAGAAAAAAAAACCCAACAGCCGACAGGCATACACAGGCTCGGACAGCAGCAGAACAAAGGAAAACCACAGCCGGAAACAAAAGCCTTCAGGCCAAATTACCCACTATGACCATTCATCTCTTCAAGCAATCTCGGGGGCTCCATTCCCACTCGTAAAACATACAAGCCGGAACCTTAAATCTCTCCAACACCCACCTCCAAGTCAACACCTTAATCTCGTCCACCACCTCTTCCCACCGAGTCACGACCGTGTTGAAAATACAATCATTCCTAGCTCTCCAAATGGCCCAAATTGTAGCTTGCCAAATCATTCTCAAACCCTTCCGAACCATCTTATTCATAGATCCTCCACTCCAACACTCCCAATGGATAAAGATATTATGAGGCATTAAGAGATTCAAGTCTAACCACTCCATTAACTTCCTCCAAATATTCATTACCATATCACAGTGAAGGAAAATATGCGTTGTACTTTCGGGCACCAAACCACACCAAACGCAATTCGGACCAATATCCGGAGGCAAACAATGTCTAATCTCCAAATTCACCCTAGTTGGAATTCGGTCTAAAAGAGCCTTCCAAACCAAAGCATTCACCTTAGAGGGAACACCAGTCTTCCAAATATTCCGAAAAACAAACCTCTCATCCTCCGATAAAGATACATCGGCCCTCCCTTCCTCTTCCAACTTCCCATACAACGATTTCACCGTAAAAACCTCCTCCTCCCCCAACTCCCACCTCCATCTATCCTCCTCAAGACTCCTCATAAAAACCTCCAAATCATTCAACAAATTAGTAAGGAGATTTTCATCCCACACAAACAAACGACGTCTCCACCTAAAGTCCCACCTCCCCTCATCTTCATTCTCCTCCCACATCTCATTCACCGTAGCCTCTTGTTGTATAGATATAGAAAAAAGTCTATTATATTTAATCATAACGGAACCTCCCCTCTCCAAGCCACCCTCCAAAAACTAGTTGTATTCCCATCCCCCACTCGCCTATCAATCTCTTCATTAAACCACTCTTCCTCCCCACCTCTATCCAAGTTCACCAAATCCTTCCACCACTTGGACGCATTATACGGACAAACCTCCTCCCCCCCCCACCAATTTTTCACAAACCCTCATCGCTCCTCAAACAACTCCTTCCAAAGACCGTTCTCCCCATGTAACAACCTCCAATGCCATTTAGCTAACAAGCTCAAGTTCATCAAACACACATCCTTCACCCCTAGGCCTCCACACTCCTTTGGTTGACACACCACACTCCACTTCACCCAATTGATCTTCCTTCCCCCCTCCACTCCACCCCAAAGAAACTCCCTTTGAATTCGAACTATTTTCTTCCTCACTTTAACCGGCATTTTAAAGAATGAAAGATGAAAAATTGGAATAGCATTCAAAACGGAATTAAGAAGAACAATTCTCCCACCAAGACTAATATACTTATTTCCCCAAGAATTGAGCTTCTTAGCTAGATGCCCCAAAAGAGGGTCCCATGTTGACACTCTACCCGAATTACCTCCTACCGACAACCCCAAATATCGGAAAGGAAAACTCCCTTGACTACAATTTAAAAAGTTGCACACCATCCTCATAAAATCCGCATCCACATTAATACCCATCAAGCAACTTTTATAAAAATTAATCTTCAAACCAGATGCCATTTCAAAACCTCTTAACAAGGCCTTCAAAGTCCAAAGATTTTCTACCGTTGCCTTCCCCATACAAATGAAGTAGATAAAATAGTCACAAGGAAGGGGGGTTTTGAATTGTGACCTTTTAAAAATTATCCTGAAACTTAAAAGTAATTCTCAAGTAGTTTACTTGGAATGGTTAAGTTAATATTCTGACTTCAGAACGTTCTGAAGTTCATACACAAAAACTGTTTAATAAAGTAAATGTGCAAGTGTGTGTTGTGTATACTGTAATTAAAGAGTATAGAGAAGAGAGAAAG
>Ga0315913_1010839_pt1 | contig 10414 bp, 10 predicted proteins | sample MpolsnodulesMG_FD_207736 | JGI IMG/M metagenome (GOLD analysis project Ga0315913, IMG submission 207736) | Medicago polymorpha root nodule microbial communities from Los Angeles, California, United States - small nodules | ecosystem: Host-associated > Plants > Roots > Nodule | place: USA... | reverse complement strand
CAATCTGATTTCCGAACACCATATAATTACTATGAATGAATATAAAATATTCATATGTATGAATGTTATTATGTAAGCATATTGCTAAAAAAATATAAGAGAAAAATTTCGCATTAGACTTAACTCAGAATCATACTAACAATTTTACCATATCCAAATGTGACCTACTTAAGCAATCTACGGATATTGTTACGTACGAATATTATTTTGTACGGATATTATTATGTTTTGCTAAAAAGAAGAAAATGAATGTGGTGAAGTTTTGATGTTAAATTTTAAGTAATTGTAAAAAAATTATTTAAAAAATTGTTATCGATAAGAAGTGAATATTTGCTCAGATACGGAGTGAACATGAATATCACATTGATTTAACGGGACGAATACAAATATCATACTAACTATACTAATGAATATCCATTTACATCTCTGGACATGCATTCTATTCTATTCAAGAAAGATAAGTATAATTTGCTATAAAATCAAAGTACAAAATATCTATTCCTATAATTTTAATCAAAATTTTCATAAAAACATACCGTTCGTAATGTACATGAATTAGTGCAATAAAAAAAATGAAAGACAAACGTGTTAGTCTAAACGTTAGTTGTAGTAACCTTTTCTTTGTCAAGTAATCTGACTATAATTCATTTTTTAAGACAAATAAATTGGGTATCTAGAGTTCAAATTCTAACTCATCTACATAACAATGCACTGTTCCTCCGAATTAAGCTATGCTCACATGAAAATGGACGCAGTGGCAACTATTTTTTAAAGGATGGACGTACTAGTAGCTTGAAAATGATAAGTTAATTATTTTAAAGGATGTAAAATGATATTTTTTATTTGTTTTTAAAGGATGTAAAAATGGAGCCATTATTGTACAAGATGATCCATGTGCATTAAATTACTATAACCGTGAAAGTACCAAAAACCATAAAAGAAAGTGCCATCCATTATAATTTGACATAAATTTTGAATTAAAGTAACAATCAATATCTTATCCTTGAAAAATAAAATGTAAAATAGAAACTCATTACATTATTATACCCTTTGTTTTCTTTCTCTTTTTCTTTTGTTTCTTTCTCCATTTTTTATGGCAATAGATCATTAACACCAAGAACAAGAAAGCCCAACCAAGAGGGTTCCATTCCTTTCCAACCATCACAAAAAATCTCGCATGCATTTCATTTTCTTCATTCTTCTCTAGATCCATCATCTTTTTCCAAATTCATCTAAAAAGTTTGTTTATTTTTTTCTTTTATTTTCGTATTCCAAATAAAAGTTGGAAAAATGTTAACAATGTGAGATTTGATTCATATGTAGCATTATCATTGTAACATTGTTGGTATTGTTGTTTTTGTTTACTTTATTTGTAACAAACAAACGTTGTTTTTGTTGTCTTTGGTTTCAACTTTCTTCTTTTGGTTCACGTGTTTTTCAAAGCACAAGAACCACAATTTTCAAGATTTGATTTTTACATCAATGCATGGTTCAAAATTGAAAATTTCTTCAACCCCATTTCATATGTGGATCTCAATTTCACGTGGAACCCTACATTTCTTGAAAATTTTACTTTTTTAGGTGAACGAGATCTAGGGTTTTTGAGGTTCAGAATTGGGAAAATTTTGTGGTTTTGGTTGATTTTGATTGGTTCTTGATGGGTGAAATGTAAAAGGTTTGGAATTGGTTGATTTCAGCTTCTGGGTTGCAATGCTGAAGCAAATTTTCAACAAGCTTCCCCGGAAGACATCGAAAACCTATTCGGATGAGTCGTCTCGAGTTGATTCATCACGTGCCGCTGGTAAAAGCCACCAGCGACCGCAGGGTGCCGCTGCTTCGCTGAAACGAGCTTCTTCATCAGCTGTGTTTCCTGCCAGCATGGTTTCTGGTATTGAACCTTTGGTGCCATTTAAGGATGTTCCAAATGCTGAAAAGATGAACTTGTTTGTGAGCAAATTGAGTCTTTGTTGTGTTACATTTGATTTCACTGATCCTGGTAAGAACATTGCTGAAAAAGATGTGAAAAGGAAAACTTTGGTTGAACTTGTTGATTTTGTGGCTTGTGGATCAATGAAGTTTAGTGAGCCTGCTATTCTTGCAATGTGTAGAATGTGTGCTATTAATTTGTTTAGAGTTTTTCCACCTAATTATAGGGCTAATGGTGTTGTTGCTAGTGGTGGTGAGACTGATGATGATGATCCTATGTTTGATCCTGCTTGGCCACATTTGCAACTTGTGTATGAATTGCTGCTTAAATTTATATCTTCAACTTGTCTCGATGCTAAGGTAGCGAAAAAGTATATCGATCATTCATTCATTTCCAAGTTGCTTGAATTGTTTGATTCTGAAGATCCTAGAGAAAGAGATTGTTTGAAAACAATTCTACACAGGGTTTATGGGAAGTTCATGGTGCATAGACCCTTTATTCGGAAATCGATTAACAACATATTCTACCGATTCGTGATTGAAACCGAGAAACATAATGGGATTGCTGAGTTGTTGGAGATTTTCGGGAGTGTCATTAGTGGATTTGCTTTACCTTTGAAAGAGGAACACAAAATCTTCTTGTGGAGAGTTTTGATCCCTTTGCACAAGCCTAAATCTTTGGGGGTCTACTTTCAGCAACTGTCCTTCTGTATTACGCAGTTCTTAGAAAAGGAACCGAAGCTAGCAAGCATTGTTATAAGCGGTTTGTTAAAATACTGGCCAGTAACAAATAGTCAAAAAGAGGTTATGTTTTTGGGTGAATTGGAAGAAATTTTGGAAGGAATTAACATGGTAGAGTTCCAAAGGATCATGGTTCCACTGTTTTTGCGAATTGGGTGCTGCATTAATAGCCTACACTTTCAGGTAAAATTGTTACACTGAACTCATTTTGTAAATTCTCATTATTTGCTAAGCTTGCTCTTATGTTATTCTTCCATTCAAAAGGATCTCTTATGTTATTCTTCCACTCAAAAGGATCAAATCCATTCCATTTTCTATTGTTTGCATGGTGCTATATGTTTACTTTCACTTTCGAACTAGTTAAACATTACTATACTCATTATTTACCAATTATATTTACTTTAAAGTTTTGATACCTACCCAACTATATGTCATTATAAGTGTTCCCTTGATGTATAATACAAGGTGCATCTTTTGAGGGAGATTTGCAGTTTCTTCATTGGATAGCGATAATTGTATCCCTAATAAGATGAGCTGTTCATCTCACCGTCCTTTGCCTGTTTCTGCAAAGCACTATTTTCTTAAAACTCCATGATCCTGGAACCTTTATGGAGTGAAAGCTGACATTTTTACCTTAGTTTGAGTAAATGATTTAAGTGCTGCAAATTTGTTTTTCCATCTTTATGCATCTGTAGCATTTTTTGCATTTTTTCCTTAGTAATCTTTTGCCCGTATTTTGGCACTTTTTAAGAATTAGCTATTTCCGTTGACATGCTAGTCTGTTAATGAAAAATACATTCTTTTTTCTGTTCAATATGGACTATTTCAGGTAGCTGAAAGGACCCTTTTCTTATGGAACAACGACCACATTGTAAATTTGATTGCTCATAACCGTCAAGTGATCCTGCCCATCATATTTCCAGCACTAGATAAGAATATCAAAAGCCACTGGAACCCAGCAGTTGTAAACTTAACTCATAATATCAGAAAGATGTTCTTGGAGATGGATGAGAAGCTTTTCATATCTAGTCATACTAACTTTAAGGAGGACGAAGCAATTTCAATCTCGGAAGCCGAGAAGCGAAAGGAGGCATGGAAACAACTAGAGCAAGCCGCCAGTCTCAAACCTGTAATTGGAAATACTGCTGTCTTAGTGTCTCCTTTGATGACATGAAATGCATGCTAGCTGTGGATTTCCAAAATGCAGGGGTATCTCGGAATCCTCAAGAATTGTTGGGTTGAGTGGCATTTTGGTTTTGGAGGCTATGGTGTTACTTCTTGCGACAAAATTTAGCGTCATTACTACTGTTTTGGAGGCTATGGATAGTTTTGAAAAGGCTCATGCAGTGGATGTGGATCAAACGATTATATGTATAAGAAGCTTGTTTGTAATATCTTCCTTCTTTATGTGTATGTACCTTCTTACATTACAGTCCTTAGTTGCTCTCCATTAAATACAAGTACTAACCCGAGAGCCTGTTTGACAACTGCCCAAGTTTATTTGTTTTAGATTCTAGTTTAAGCAAACGGGTAAATCGCTCTTCAGTTCGCAATTATTTTTTAGCAAAGGAAGTTTTTCTTGTTTTTTACTTGAATCATGTTTGAGACCTCTCAAAAGACAGAACTGTACTCAGTGTATGATTCACTTTGAAATGTATATTAAGTAGTATCAATCTTTGATTAACAAATCAAAGGTGAGAGACCAACAAAATCTGATAGGTCTCACGTCCTTGCAGTACTTCTTTACTGTTCCACTTGGGTCAATTGAACCCCTTAGGTCTCCATCAAAATCTGACTGATAGAATCCTTCGAGACTAAAAAGAGATAATTTGCAAAGCATATGCGTAAAATGTTTCGTCCACCTTGACCAAAACTAAGTGATCTAGGAACCAGAGTTCACCACATCAAAAATACTATGGCTAGGACGCTCTCAAGGGCTAATGTATATACAACTCGTTGATATGCAAGTAGAGGCGAGGTCTACGGTAAGTCAAGGGTTGTTAGTTTCCAAGACAAAACCTCAGGCTAACCTATCATAGCCTTCTCTAGGACAAGTTTGACAAGCATGGACTCTCATTTTAGCTTTCAAACCACTCTTTATGTAGATGGTTTTCTTAAGGATGACTAGCAAAATGTTCATGCTTTCGCATTGGTTTGTGGGATATGTCCTATTCGATAAGCAATCACTTTGGTAACAACTTAGTACATTACTCGGGATATCACAAATATATCAATTTGCACATCATTTAAAAGTAAAAGAAAAACAAAATAGCAGAACTAAACAATATTACGACAGTCATTTTTGTTCATTATAACATAAATAAGGATGATCGTTTGTTACAATACAAAAGTAACACATTATTAAAATACAATTCTCTACTGTCATTTTATAATTCACTACAAGTAGATCAAGAAGCACCAGAGGTTGGTACCATCCTACAAGTCACAACTACAGAATATCCCATAATTGGAAATGAATAACAACAATTTGAAGGCAAAATAACTACAATCAGACATAATCTCACCTTCCATATATATCTTGATTCAGATATTCCTAAAGTCATTTTCTAGTCTCTAGCTTCTACAGTTGATCCTAGAAAAGAGATTCCGCCGGTTTCGGAGACAAATTCGCCACACTATTGAACTGTCATAGGAAGAAAGTTCACTGACATTAGCTTCTTCATTATGTTAAAAGAGAAACACATTTAATTTGGTTAACTCAGTTTAACCAGAGAGAATAGGTTAATGAAAGAACAATAGAAAAAGAAAATTCTAACCTTCTGGTGTTGATATTTTTCACGTACTGCACTGAGACGACAGCCTTTGGTGTTAAGTTGCAAATCCGTCAGTTCAAGGACAGTAGTTTTCAGCTCTGATGCATTGTAATTTGTATAGTGCTCCAGAGTTGGATTCTGCAAATAAATGCACATGTGAACCTAATTAGATTTAAGTTTATCTAAGCAGAAACTAATAAGCTAATTGTAAGCTTGCAAGTTAATGTTCACAGACCCATGGATGCTCTGACTGGCTGAGGGTCCATCTGGCAAGTAACACAGCAGATGCAGCTATCTTGGAAGGTTGAAACTGCAAGAAGCTGTATTCAACAAGTGCTAGCTCTGCTAAATAATTTGCCAGGAATTCCAGGTCAGCTTGAGCAACCTGATAACAGAAATAAAATTACAATCAACTTGACTTTGTTTATTTTCCTAATTGGAATGATGGAAGTGCTCTTTGAAGAAACTGGCACGGTTTGATTAAGATAAGACGACTCAGATTTCAAATTTGTATTTTAAATTTGATTTATTAAAGTTGAAATGTGAGCCGTCTTGATCCATCGGTGCTGATCTCATAGTGACTTCATGCGTATTTTGACTCAGAGAATCTGGTTCGGATATTTTAGATACCTTGGAAGAAGTTTGTGCTACTTGGATGAACCTCCTGAAAGCCAAATAAGATGGTTATAGTTCCATTAAGCTTAGACTAAATTGCACGTTGGAACAGAAATAGTTTTGATATAATATGTACCTGAGAAATGTCTTGATTGTGGGAACAGCTAATTGAAAATGCAGAAGATTAAGTACCTCTTTCTCCATTTTCAATACCTATCAATATCAAGAATCAAAGATTATGTGTCTCATATATCAGTCATTAGGAATGAAATTGAAAAATGAAGTTTCCAGCCATAATACCAAAAGTTAATTATACCTCTTGTCTGGAGTATGTATTATCTGTGATGACGCAAAAGTCTTCAACTCCAGGAGCACAAATCTCTTCATACTTACTTAAATCCATGAAAGAAAAGAAGAGTAATTTAGAATTTCCTCATGATAAGTTGGTAACGGAGAAAAAGAAGACGGCATTGTACATTATTTGTGGAATAAATTATAACACCGCATTTATACTCATTTCTAACTCTCCATGGCTATTTAATAATAGCAAAGCAAAACTTGGTAAATCGGATTGCTGACCGAAAAAATATCAGGCATTCACCGCAGTCAATAAGTTGGAACCATTCGATGAAGATCAGACATTTCATATTTTTAAACTTGGTAAATCGGATTACAATTCAATTCAGTGAGCTGTCTGACTCATCCAACGGTTCTGATTAACTAACTGCAGTACTGTGTAAAGTAGTCAAAATTACAAAGTATTGTACTTACGATGAAATCAGCATGCAAGTAATACCAAGCAACTGCAGCCTTCGTTTGGTAATCAAACGTTGGGAAAGGAATCGATCAATGAGATTCACAGCAAGGTAAAGTGTGTCCGGAACTAGTTTAAACTCATCAGCAACCTGAAAAAGAATATAACAAAGCTTCAGCAAATCCATTAAACAGCCAAAAATTGATGCAATTCAATTTATAGTAGTGCTCATATTTTTAATGTTCCTTTGTCTAAGAAACAAGGATACAACATACTAAGAGTCTGTTTGGATTTATTTAAGATTATATACTGGCATAAGCATTTGAGAGACTGTTTAAGAGAACTTATGAAAATAGTTTATAACATGTCCATAAGCTTACCTGATATAGCTTATGAAAACATCTTATGCATAATCACTAATATAATAAGGGCTTATACTATAAGTGCTTAATTAAGTTGTTTATCGAAACAATGTCTAATACTATAATCTATAATGGTACTAACCTCCACAAGCCAGTCAACCAGAATTCCCCTCATGCCGGGAGTGATGTCTTGCTGCAATGTTTCCATGTAATTGGCTAATGGCCTCCTTTCACACTGGAGAGATTTAAAGTTTCACATTATGCAACAATGTAATAATATTAATGAATAAATATGTTGTTTACTTTTATTCTCACATATCAAACATCAATAGAGTATTAGTAGCTATAATCCAAATGAAAGAAGAAAAAAAACACATTTTACAACACAAACCTCTCTGACATGAATACTAGTGTATATATCAGGGGCATAAGAAGTCCAAATAGGAGAATCCTTTAACTTTGAATCAATGTCCACAATTCCCAAGCCAACTGAGGCACTTACTTTCTCACATATCAAATTTATGTCTGCATAATCCAATCGAGATATTTTACGAACTAACATAGAAAAGTGATATAATAATGAGATGTGAATGTGATTGAATGCATGTGTAAAACTTACTTACGCCGATAGTGCATACCAGTTATATCCAATAAATGAAAAATACCTGTGTTTGGAGAGTTGAGAGTGTCCTGCATTGAGAGCAGGGGGTTTTCCACAGAAGGTTGCACTTGCAAGGACTCTTTCTTTGTCATTGTTGATGTTGAAGAATCTTTAGCTAACTCTTTCTTTGCATCCTCTTTGGTTGTCCAAACTTGCAAGGAGACATCATCATCTTCTGAAGCAACATTGGTCTTTCTCTTCTTAGAACCTTCTTTCTTCTGTGTAATGAACAATATCACCAAATCAGTAGTTAAAAATTGATCTAAACATGCAATGTAGTTCAAGAAATTAGTCTTCACTTGCAGAATAGCTTCTGAATCTATTATTCATTCCAATGATTTACAAAATCTCATTCACTTCGTCCTTTTATGGACAAAATATAGAGTCAAATAGTTCCAAATCATGGTCTGTGCAGGTGCGATTGCGGTTGCAATATAAAGGTTTTAGAGGCCTCCACAATGGGAACAAAATGATAATTATGGCCGCGCTTTGATGCAATATGAAAGTTTGCAGCGTAACTACAACTGCGTCACAATTTAGGCCTGTTCTGACCAACTCATACACAGATTCAAGATTAGTCCATGTTTGGTTAAGATTATCCATGAAAACATAATTGCCTTTTTTCCCTTTCAAAGTACACAATCATTGAGTCTAGGTGTTTCAACGTGATTTTAGTAAAACTTCAAATGAAAAAAATATAGTTTTTGCATCAAAATTCAACACAATAATTTAGATGGTTAACGTTGATTAAATATGTGGTTAATTACGTTAAGTGGATGGTTAATGATGTTGGGGAGTCGGGGGAGCATCAGGAGCAACGATGGGCCAATGTTACACCACAATCAAGGCAGACACCGCATCTCCATCCAAAACCTTAAGGCATTAGCTATATGAGCCAACTCTTTTATATATGCAACATTTTGTTCATTCATAATTAATGTGAGACTAACCTGACAAACTTCAACCGACAAATGAATATAAAAGGTGACACAACTTATTGACCATCCACTCAACACAATTAACTACAATTTTAAATAACCACGAATTTCAAGTGCGCATTTGAACTCAAATCATTGTTAATCAATATCATGTATATTTGAATTCCAAAAAATCATGTATATATTTTAACACAATTTGAGTGGTTAATGTACATATATGCATCATTGAATTCAAAATCATGATTGATTCCGTTTAGTGGTTGATTAACCATCTATTGTACGTAATAATAATAATAAAAAAAAACATCTGAACCATGTTAACCATTTAAATTACTAAGGAACTTTGATGTCAAACTTATGGTCAAAATAACACAATAATTAAAAATTTATACTATATTTTATATAAACTTTCAATGAGGTGTTACAAGAGTTCAGATCTCCATACAAAATGCTTGTTTTTATAGTACAAACAAAAACATGTACTGATGTACTACAAATTATTTCAATTCATACTCAATTTTAACAATTTAAAAACACATCCAAACACACATGAACAAACCAATCTCAATAATAATAATAATAATAATAATAACAACAACAACAATAACCATAATAATAATATAAAAATCATAAAGTTGCATTTATATATGTATACCTGAAAATTTGATGTATGGACACGCTTATGTGATTTTGCAGAAATGTTGGTCACATCTTTGAGTCCAACAACAACAGCTTGTTCATTTCTTGAAGACTTCTTCAAAGCTCTTGCCCTTGCTCGAGTCACCCTCACAGTCACACCATTTTCTTTGTCCATTTTGCTCTCCCTCACTGTATCAGTCACAATATTAATTCACACAACAAAATATATAAATAAATAACTCAATACTTATATCAATTCAAAAACAAATAAAATAACAATAGTCAATGATAAATATTATATAATTCAAGAAGAAGTTTCTCTTTCATTTTTATATTAAAAATATAATATAAAAAAATAGATTTATTTATTTTTTCATAGTTGAAATTTTGTAACAATGTGGAAGTAATAATAATAATAATAATTGAATACAGATCTATGCTACATGAAAATGAAATAATCATAACATAGAAGAAAGTAAATATTTGTGATACTATAACTTATAAGCTTACTGATATATTGAATATTCAGAGCTTATAATATATCATGGAAAATTCAGAGAGAGAGAAGATGAGAGAGAAAGTGAAGTACAGAAATGAAGTGTGTGGAAATAGAAGAAGAAAAAAAGAGTGTGATAGTAGTGATAATATTAAAAGCTGAGCGTGACCGTAATAGTGAATGAGTGACTATGAGCGGGAGACACGGTGGCAGTTTAAATTTGCAAAATCCAAACGCTACAATTTGTTTGTATTATAATCACTTGTTTGGATTCATTCATGTCTTGAAAAAGTTACTTTCCAAACACATGCTAGGTTTTTGTTTTTGTTTGGTTTTGCGATGACGAGTTTGCCGTGTTACGTACGGAAGCTCCGTTTTCTAGGTTTTTGTTTGGTTTTGTGACGACGAGTTTGTCGTGTTACGTACGGAAGCTCCGTTTTTTAGGTTTTTGTTTTTGTTTGGTTTTGCGACGACGAGTTTGCCGTGTTACGTACGCAAGCTCCGTTTT
>Ga0315913_1010835_pt1 | contig 10417 bp, 15 predicted proteins | sample MpolsnodulesMG_FD_207736 | JGI IMG/M metagenome (GOLD analysis project Ga0315913, IMG submission 207736) | Medicago polymorpha root nodule microbial communities from Los Angeles, California, United States - small nodules | ecosystem: Host-associated > Plants > Roots > Nodule | place: USA... | reverse complement strand
ATTGGTTTAAGGAATTACTTCTAAGACACTTAAATGCACTTCCTTCTCTTAGATTCATTACTTCGGGACCCTATCCTACACTTTAGGAACTTATTCAAGGCATAACATTAGGGTTTTCTGCGTATAGGAAAGGTGCATGACCGTGCTCCTTAGGGGAACAACTGTGCGCCCCCAAAAACGCAAAAGCTGCACACAAGACCAGAGGAAAACCCACAGGTCGTGCTCCTAGAAGGAACTACTGTGTGTGTCTGTCTGTCAATTGATAGCGAATCGCAGTTTTTCTGCGATTTCACTTTGGGAACACTTTTCCGACTTTGTTTTCGACTCTAAACTCACCAAATTTGTCCCTAATCATCACCCTAAGGTTACACATCAAAACACTAAGTTTCACATAATCCACCTAATTACAACTGTCTTTTACTTGTTTAATTCACCAATCAAAAATCTAGTTATTTCAACCTTTCTTCTTAATCAGATACCCACCATCACCATACTTCAACACCACCCTTCGGCAATTTTCTATTGATTCTCTATGATCATAATACACATAAATTATCATTCAACCTACCTAATTACATTACTCCTCACACTATTAAAATCTCTATTTAATCACTTTAACCCTAGTTTCATAATTTTAATCTTCATCACTAAAAAACTCTCAAGAGCCGATTTCATCACCATTTACTCACCATAGTTACTTTAATAACAATATTGAATTCAGAGGATCATAATTACAATTAAGCTTAAAGTTATAACAACACAAAGGAATAAAATACATCAAGGATTCATCATAAGAATAAATTAAACATCGAAATGAACTGCCACCATGAATATACAACCTTTATGCTGAAAATAACTCCCCCCCTTACCTCTAGTTTTTCCGAATTGATGAATTCCTAGCATTGAATCTCTCCCTAAGCTCATCTCTCTTTGCCTCATTTGCCTCTTCTCCACAACCCTAGTTTTTCTTCTGTTACTCTCAGTTTCTTTCTTCTATTTCTGTAACCCTAATTGTCCCTTGTTCTTCACTATTTATAACTACTATTATTTTTCTCACATAATTCTTAGACTGGCTTGCTATATGTACCCTAGCCTGGTTACTATTCTCATAATAATATTAACGGCTTACTTTTTTTTTTGAAGCAGCTTAACAACTTAATATTAAAAATCGATGTATTAAATAGAACATTTTGCTTGGTGGAGAAACAAGTTATAAAGTTTCTGGATTACTCAAGATGAAAACATGTGGCTGTCATTAAGGATGGTACTATTGTCGTTGTTGATAAAAATGGACAGGCAATAACGGTAAAGGTTTGAATTTTGAAGTACAAAAAGAATATAAAAAGCATTACAAATCCTGAACCATTTTGGTGAATTCTTTGGAATTAAAGGAGTTAAAATAGATTGCTGATAAATATACATTATGCACTACTTTTGAACGAAACCAACAAATCAAAGAGGCGAAAGCCAATCTGCTGGTCTAACAATATGAAACCTTAAAGATGTAGGATGATGAAGATATTGAAACCATGTTCTCCAGGTTTCAAGTTATGGTATATGGTATGCTGGTACTTGATAGAAAGTGCACTATTAAGGATCATGTTAACAAGATTCTTAGAAGTTTACCAATCATTTGGATACCCAATGATACAACCATTCACGAAGCTAAAGATCTGATCAAGTTGAGACAATAGTCCCTCATTAGCAACCTGATTAGTCATGAGTTGGAGTTGAACCATGATCACTACACCATTTATTGTCTCTGGCAACACATTTTTAAACAACATGTAAAAATTGTTGCCTAAAACCATGTATAGGGGATGTTTTTCGCAAGTTGCCTTTAACATTTTGGCAACATCATAAATTGACCCCAAAACTCTAATAGGGGACGCTTTTCAATCGTAACTGCAATATTTTTTTACCAACGTTTAGTAAACGTCCCCTTAACTATATTTTAAACAAAAGGGTACATTTACGTTCATAGTTGACAATAAAACTAATTATATTAATCCCCATGAACTTAGCTCACTTGGTAAGGGATAATGCATAATATATACAGGGGTCGGGGTTCGAACCCCAGACACCCCACTTATTCACCTTTAAGGTGAATTTCTTTAGCCACTAGGCTACTTGACAAAAAAAAAAACTAATTATATTACTATACAAAAAATAAATTAACTATATTACATTTTCTTTTCTTTTTTTACACCCCCTAAATTTTTTTTCTCCATAATAATGTAGTAATTATAGTATTAGTAATGTAATACTCTCTCCGTTGCTTTTTAAGTGTCGTTTTAGAATATTTGCATCAACTTAGTGAAATGTATTTTTGCACATTTTAATCAACCGATAATTTTTTTTTTGTACACACTTTCTTTTTTTAATAAATTAATGGGTATTTGACTACCAAATATTATATGGATACAGACACATATTTGATTGTACCCATACTCACGGGTACCCATACCCGATAATAAATTACGCGAATTATTAAATTATTGAAGTTTGAAATACATACAAAATTAAGATGTTTATTTGGATGTTTTTATGCTTTTATTTTACTTCAAGAATTTGTATGGATTATGTAAGAATCATGAATTTTCTATGCATTATGTATGATTTAAGAAATTTTGAATGAATGTTTAAAGAATGCATTATGTATGATTTAAGAAATTTTCTATGCATTATGCATCATGAATTTTGAATACATTATGTATGATTTATCTTCTGTCAATTTTATTTTAACGATGATTAGACATGTAGTCGAATATGAGCTCTGATATGTAACACTAGGGTTGGGGTTTACGATTAATTTATTTATACTTGAGTTTAACTTGGGAACTATAGTTATTTCTATTTCGATGTTGAATGACAAGAGAAATTTTTATTAATTAGATCAGAAAATTGTTTTCTGCTGTTGAAATTATTATTTAAAAGAAAAATTTATGCTATTATGTGATATCATGTGAAGTCTTTTAACATCCAAATTATTAAATTTATTCTTATTATCTAATAATTATCGTCGGGAAATAGGGTTTTACAACTAACACAAATAATTCCACTACTCCCCCTGAACACATACATATGAAAGAATGGAAACCCAAAACTCCTAATGCAAGAATAAAGGAATACTTCAGAGGCAACTATAGAATGTTCCAACATTCATTAAAACATCCACAGGGAACATTCAAACATACAAACTTCAAAGTCACACATGCAATGTTCCAACATTCAATAAAACATTAATTAGGGAACATGCACAGAATATTCCTATTTCCCAGAAAATAAGAAACTGAGAAAACTTCTTAGGCAATCAAGATGTTGTAACATTATAGTCAACATCAACAATGAAAATACCATACCAGAATAATTGAAAAATAAATGCAATACATAAAGAAATCAGAGAGATATTACCATCTACTCCCCCCTTTTAGCCACAAAATATGCTAGAAGAAAATAAGGAGTACACACCCCACAGAACAATGATATGCAACAAGGAATGTCGTAGAGCACGTCTTACACAACAGATCATTATACCTCCTCGTGTAGGAAAATTCCTAACTTGCTCCTTAACTTTTCAAACTTCTTAGCATCTAAGGCCTTGGTGAAAATATCTGCTAGTTGTTCTTTTGTATCAACATGTTCAAGTGTCACAAACTTTTCTTCAATAAGATCTCTGATGAAATGATGTCGCATGTCAATGTGCTTGGTCCTGCTATGTTTAATAGGATTCTTGGAAATATTTATTGCACTCAAATTGTCACAGTACAATGTTAGAACATCTTGTTCAACATGATACTCCTTCAACATCTGCTTCATCCACACAAGTTTTGAACAACTGCTACCAGCATCTATGTACTCAGCTTCAACAGTAGATAGCGACACAATTTTTTTTCTTACTAAACCATGAAATTAGATTATTTTCCAGGAAGAAACATTCTCCAGAGGTACTTTTCCTATCATCTGCACTTCCTACCCAGTCAGTATCACAATAACCAATTAACATAGAATTTTCATTGTACTATTGATGTACTTCAGAATTCACTTTACTTGGGTGAGGTGACTCATTTTGGGTTCAGCTTGATACCTTGCACACACTCCTACTGCAAAAGTGATATAAGGTCTGCTTGCAATAAGATACAATTGACTCCAAATGCTTTGATCAACAATATCACTATTATCATCTTTTGACAGCTTCAAATGAGTGGTGACTGGAGTTCTTTTGTGACTACCATTATCCGTACAAAACTTCTTCACTATATTCTTGGAATACTTACTATGAGAGATAAAGATAGTGTCTTGCATTTGCTTGACTTGAAGACCAAGAAAGTAAGTCAGTTCACCCATAAGACTCATTTCAAACTTAGACTGCATCTGCTGAACGAAATGTTGAACCATCTTGTTCGACATCCCACCAAAAACAATGTCATCAATATATATTTGTGTTATCATCAGTCTTCCATTATCATCTTTTACAAACAAAGTCTTGTTTGTTCCTCCTTTTTTGTACCCTTGGTTGACAATAAACTGTGTGAGTCACTCATACCATGCTCTAGATGCCTTCTTTAAGCCATACAGAGCTTTCTTCAATTTGTAGACATGATTGGGAAAGCTAGGATCTATAAATTTGTTTGGCTGCTCAACATAAACTTCTTCATTTAAGTAACCATTTCGAAAGGCACTCTTCACATCCATCTGGAATAGTTTCAATTTATGTATGCAAGCCACTCCCAAAAGTAGCCTTATGGATTCCAATCTAGCAACAGGGGCAAACGTTTCATCAAAGTCCAGCCCTTCTACTTGTGTATATCCTTGAGAAACTAATCTTGCCTTGTTTCTAGTCACAGTTCAATTCTCATCAGACTTGTTCTTGTAAGTCCATTGTGTACCAATAACATTCATACCTTCTGGTCTTGGAACTAAATCATATACTTAACTTCTCTTGAATTAGTTTAATTCCTCTTGCATTGCCTGAATCCATAATTCATCAGTGAGGGCTTCTTTGACATTCTTTGGTTCAACCTTAGACACAAAGCAGGAGTTAGAAATAACTTCATTTGATATTTTGGTTGTCATCCCTTGATTAGGATTCCAAATAATGAGTTCTTGAGCATGATTCTTCTGAACTCTGATGGAAGGACCTTTACTTGTGGATACATGATCTTGAATAGGTGCATTTGTTTCCTGGACAGATGTTCCAACATCTGATTCAACATCAGGGAATCTGTCTTCAGACGTATCTTTTATCACCACATTGATAGATTCCATGACAACCTTGGTTCTGGAATTGAATACTCTTTAAGCTCTGCTGTTTGTAAAATATCCAAGAAAAATACCGTCATCACTCTTGGGATCAATCTTCCTTCTGTGGTCTCTATCTTCCAGTATGAAGCACTTGATACCAAAAACATGAAAGTATCTGACTTCCTTTCCATATCTCATATAAGGTTGTTGTGGTGCTAGACCTCAAGGTAACCCTATTGTGTATATGACAGGCTATGTTCATAGCTTCAGCCCAAATATTATAAGGCAGATGTTTTGCATGAACAACACCATTTTGTTGAGGTGTTATAGGGGCTGAAAATTCATGTTTCATTCCTTCAAAGGAGAAGAATTCATTGAACTCCGCATTTTCAAACTTTGTCCCATGATCACTTCTAATTCTAACAATGGCATTGTCTTTTTCCCTTTACAGTTGTGTACACAAATCTTTGAACACATCAAAGGTATCAGATTTCTCCCTAATAAAATTTACCCAAGTGAACCTTGAGAGGTCATCAACAACAACAAAAGCATATATCTTACCACCAATGCTCTCAACTTGCATAGGTCCCATAAAATCCATGTGCAGAAGTTCAAGAACTTTGAAAGTTACCTGATGTTCCAATCTTGAATAAGACATTCTAGTCTGTCTACCAATCTGACATTCACCACATATGCTGTGTTCAACGATTTCGAGATCAGGAGGCCCTCTGATAAATTTTGAGGAAATGGCTTTTTTCATCCCTTTTAAGTGTAAGTGGCCAAGTTTTTGGTGCCACAGTTTGACCTCTTCTTCTCTGCTCAAAAGACGAGTGGATAAGTTTGCTTCTTCTTGAGATACTCATAAGTAACAATTGTCTTTAGATCCGGTACCTCTCATATGAACTTCACCTTTCTTATCAGTAATCTGACATTCAAGCTTACTGAAATTTATTTCCATTCCTTGATCACACAGCTGACTTATGCTGATCAAGTTGGCAGTTAATCCTTTCACAAGAAGCACATTATCAAGTATAGGTAAACCATGCTTGATCAAGTTGCCAATACCTAGAATTTTTCGTTTAGCTCCATCACTAAAGGTAACATAGCTGCTAGCATAAGGTCTCACATCCTCAAGGTATTTATCAACTCCAGTGATGTGTCTTGAGCAGTCACTGTCAAAGTACCAGTCCTCCTTAGATGATGCTTTTAATGAGGTGTGAACTATTAATCCAGCATTAACACCTCTTGGGATTCACTCCTTCTTGGGCGGTTTCTGTTGAGATTGCTTAGAGTGTCCATGCAACTTATAAGGTCTTATGTGACCCCTTCCCTTACAATGATGACAGATCTAAGGACTATGTTTCTTCTTGGTCTTGGAACTCTGAAGTTCCTTAGAATGTTCCAACATTGCATTATTCACAGTTAAGTCAACATTTCCTGCAGCAGCTACATGTTTTTGGTCATATTGAGGCTTCCTAACTATCCCATAATCTTTTGGAGCATATGCACAAAATTTGTTTCGTTGTTTCTTGTTTAGTGCTTTATAATCAAAGCAAGTACTCTTAGGTTTCTCTCTGTTCTTGCCTTCAAGGATTTCCTCTAGTACATTAGTTCCTGTAGTCATCATTCTAACCTGCTTCTTCACATGCTCCACTTGGGAATTCAGTTGTGTTACCTTATCATTAAGCTCTAAAATTTTGGCTAGATTCTCACTCCTTTCAAGTTGCAGTTGACTAATGATGTTCTCTTTCTTTTCCTTATGTCTCTTCATATATGTACTTCTAGAAACAAGTTCATTTTAAGAAACAACTAATTCTTCATAGCTCAGCTCTTCATCACATGACTCTATATCTGACATAACCCTACTAGTTAAAGCAGTGACATGTTTAGCAGATTCCCTCTCCACGTCTCCTTTTGAGTTATCTTTATCAGACCATGAGACAACCAAGCTTTTCTTCTGTCTCTTGAGAAATGTGGCATATTCTGATCTGACGTGACCATATCCTTCAAATTTGTGACATTAGACCCCCTTGGATTGAGTACTCTTTTCATCAGTTCTCCCCTTTTTCTCATTATTAGGTTCATTGTCGATGTTGAACCTGATGTTCTGACCATTTCTTCTGGATCTTCTGCTAACTTGTTGTAGGATCCTTTTAAACTGCCTTCCAAGTAGCACAACAGCCGCTGACAAGTTTTCATCATCCTCATGACTTCCTTGTGTCTCTTCAGTATCAACATTAGACAGAAACGCAATGCTATTGCCTTTCTTATCAGTCTTGCTATTGATGGTTATTTTAAAGTTCTGAAGAGACCCTATCAACTCATCAACCTTCAGGCTTAAGATGTCATGAGTTTCCTTAATAGTTGTTACCTTCATTCAAATCTCTTAGGTAGAGATCTAAGAATTTTCCTAACAAGCTTTTCATCAAAGATTTTCTCTCCAAGAGAGTCAAAGGAATTTTCAATATCAAGGATATTCAAGTGATAGTCCTGTATGTTCTCATCCTCCATCATTTTAAGATTCTCAAACTTAGTAGTGAGAAGTTGAAGTCTTGAACTTTTCACCTTAGACGTTCCTTCATGTGCAGTTTTGAGAATCTCTCAAGCATCCTTAGCCACAGTACATTGCTTGATCAGTCTGAACATGTTCTTGTCTACCCCATTGAACAATGCATTCAATGCTTTGGAGTTTCCAAGTGCTAGTTCATCTTCAGCAATGGTCCATTCTTCTTCTGATTTCAAGATAGCTGTCTTGTTTCCATCTTTGTCAAGAGCCACAGGCTGTTCCTAACCTCCTAGAACTGCTTTCTAGGTCCTGTTGTCTATAGATTTGAGGAAAGCACTCATACGTGATTTCCAATAATCATAGTTTGAAGCATCCAACAAAGGTGGTCTATTCACAAATCCTCACTCCTTGTCCATAATGCTAGAAAGAAATTTCCCTGGAGCTCACCCTAAAACAGGTTGGGTGCCTATTCTGATGCCAATTGAAATTCTAGCACGTTAGTTAGAAGATGTTCTATGCGATGTTCCAACACCAGGCACACAGAAAACGGATGATGAGTTTAATGTTTAAGCATCACGCTAACAAACATAAAATGCACGAAAATAAATGACAAGAAAGTAAAAGGCACAGAAGGTTTGTTGACCCAGTTCGGTGACAAACACACCTACTCTAGGGGCTACCAAGCCAGGAATGAAATCCACTAGTGTAGTCCTTATTCTAAAGTTCCCATCAAACCACGTTTACAACATAAGACCTAGGACCTACCCGTCTTGATTCCAACCTAGAAACTCCTAGATCTGAGATCCCATCTCACTATCCCACAAACAATCACAGCCTCTGTGATTATATGATTAAAACTCAAAATAGTGAAATTACCTTCAAACACAAACTACTACCTTGCTTCAAATTTTGGCGTAGAAACAAATTAAAACTCAATAAAAAGTCCTAAGCTTGCATCAAGCTCACAAATAACAAACACAGTCCTAGACTTGCATCAAAACGATACAAGAGAAGACACACAAAGAACACAACTCAAAACCCTAAAAGTTATTCTTTTAGAATGACGTCTTGAATGAATAATTAGGTCTTGAAGTCTTGAATATATACTGAAGTTACAAGGGCTAAATAGTCTTGTTAGGCTTTAGAACAATGTAGATCCTTCAGCTGATCTACGTAACAAGAGTTAGTAACAAATATAGAAAGTCCTAAAAAGGTAGAAACATCTTTAGGAACCGCCAAACATATCCAAAGATTCCCTAAAATATTGTTACTCCTTTAGGAATAAAAACACAGTTGATTCTAAACAAATAGCGCGTTGCTTGGCCAGCAAGAAATAAAGACGTGGATTCCTTAATAAGATAAAGTGCGCGTACGTCTAGGCATAAAAACATGGCACACTGAACCGTGCCAGGATGTTGGAACATCATATCCAACATCTCGTAGAAATGACAAAACAAGTTGGAACATCGTATACAAGATCAACACATGGATATTTGTTTTAGCAATAATGAAGCCAATACAAATACGCTACACGTTTGGATTAAACATCTCACCGTGGGTTTCAGACCAGTTATAACCGCAACATCCAGCAACGCAGGCGTGAACATTCCACATTTCAAATGGAGGTTGTTGGTTGAAGTATCCCAAAAATGCAATGCGGCCAATAACATATCTTTATAACATCTTGGACCTTGTCTTGACAATTATATGAGGTCAAAGATTCCCAAATCTTTCGAGAAACCTCCCTTCTTTTTCTCGAGTTTGTCGAGCCATGCGAGGTAAGACTCATTTCTCTCAGTCTTAGGAGCTTCTATAAAGACCCTAGTGTCTAAGTAATTAAGGTCATAAGGGTGCTTAGTGAAAATCACGAGTGAAAATCACTTTCAGTTTTTCAATAGGGCCTAGATATGCATGCGTTGAATTGGAATGAGGAATTAATACCTGAGATTTCCAGATTGGAGAGCTTTCTTCCTTTAGTTCTGGTTCCTCAGAAAACCAAGCATTTCCAGGTTGCATTTGCACCGAAAAGTTAAGTAACCCTTGTTCTGGTGTTGGTTGAGATAATGAATCTTCGTTGTTGTTCGCCATAATATCAAAAAGTTGATAAATGTTTGGTTTCAAAAAGAAAATCCTCTTTTGACAAGGATGATGAATTTTTCGCAATAGAGAAGAAGAAGAAAGTGTGAAAATGAAGAAAGTGAACTGAAAAGTTAAGAAGAAAAGGTTTATATGAAGGTGAGAAAAACACAAGAAGGGGGGGTTGAATTGTGTTAACTTTTCCTTCGTTTTCTCCTACTGAAGTCACTGATCAGAAGCATATAGATTTCAGCTTTTGATGTGATAATCAGAATCTAAATGCAGTGGATAAAAACAGAGAGAGAGAGAAGAAGGACACAAAGCAATTATACAGGTTCCTTCCACAAACCGGAAGTAGTCCTGTCCCCCTTGCACTTCCAAGGAGAGTTCACTAAAATGTAATATCTGATTACAACTGCTCACTGCTACAACTAGCAAGAGACTTCAAATTACTCCAGCACAACTGCAAGAGATTTCCTATGCTCAAGAACACAATCAAGAGACTTCCTATGCTCAAGCACAACTGCAAGAGACTTCTATTCAAACAGAATTACAAAGAAATTTGTTTGAGGTTGAACACTTGATATACAA
>Ga0315913_1010834_pt1 | contig 10417 bp, 5 predicted proteins | sample MpolsnodulesMG_FD_207736 | JGI IMG/M metagenome (GOLD analysis project Ga0315913, IMG submission 207736) | Medicago polymorpha root nodule microbial communities from Los Angeles, California, United States - small nodules | ecosystem: Host-associated > Plants > Roots > Nodule | place: USA... | reverse complement strand
ATTTTTGTCTAATGTTTTATAAATCAGCTCGACCGTTGACTCGGTAAAGTGTTGAGTCATTGATTGAATCACTGGTTGAATTGCTCTTGAAAAAAATTAAAATGCATGACACAATCTTATAATTGTCTCAATAACAAAAGTTGTATATATTAAAAGGAAGCCATAGGAATATCTATATTAGTATTTTTTTTTTCCTCAAAAAAGTAGTATTAATGATAACAAACCTACTTTATCATTTTTGCAGGGACGACCATATTATTTATTATTTTGAAAATAATATTTTAAGTTAAACATGTTTTTAGTCTCTGTAAAATTATCAAGTTCACGTTTTGTCTTTAAAAAAATCATATTTTTTAAACCTTAAGAAAATCACCTTGCATGTAGGTTTAATCTCAATTGGAACAAAACATGTTTAATTATTTTTCAAATTTTAAATTTTGAATTGTTTTTTCCACATATATGTTTAGAACATTATAATAATTTCCTCCACAAAAATTTAAATTTTCTTTACTTAATATTAATTGAATATTAATTACTTGGATTTTTTTTGTAGGTGTGAAATCTTTTTTTATAGGTACGAAAAAATTAATTTTGTAGGGACGAAAAAAATAGTTAATAATAATAATAACTTTTTTTTTACTGATATACTAATAGTAATAGATTAAGTGATGATTTTTTCATTTTTCTTCCTCTTTCTCTTTGACATTTCTTTCTCTGCCTTCTCTCTAAGCTAACCCCTCCATCGCCTTACCCTTTGGATCTAAATCTCACCCATCAAGATTTAATAGTTTCTAACGGTGGTGCGATGAGAGCTTTCCTTCTCTGCACCACCCTTTTCTATTCCTTTGGTGCTACGATACGAGTTTCTTTGGTTCCTATGGTTTTGCGACGTGTGTTTTGGAGTTTGTCTCCTACTTCACACTGACATCCACCGTGCCTTAGTTTGATATTATCCGTCGTTCACAAGGTTAGTTTCCATTGAGGTTGGTCTACGTGTCGGAAGGTCGATGGTTGTTGGTGGATAGAGTCATTGCTTAAGTGAGGTTGGTGGCAGTATTGTCACCAATGTTGGTTTGGTGGTCATTGGCGTTTTGTTTCGTTCTAGATGGGTCGTTGGTGGTGTCCGTGTGTGGTTGGTGTGTTTTTTGTTTTCGTGGGTCTACTACTATCTGGTATGTGTTTTTATGCTTCCATTCTTGACTAGAGATTGAGTGATAGAAGATTTATGGCCTCTTTTTGATGTGGTTTAGTTTTAAAAACCCAGAAAGGTCTGGTTCTAATAACTTGAAAGGGTCTAATTACTAACATATTGGACTCTTTGCTCGATCTAAGTTTTTACGTGTCGACTAAAGCATGTTGTGTTTGGTGGTCTGACCTCTTCGATTATCTATTGTTCCAAATTTGTTGAAATCTGCAGGTTTCAAGGCATCATGTTTGCCTCCACTCTGGTATCGACTGGTTATCTGTGAAGTCCATGTGACTATTCATTGATTGTTGATGTTTGAAAGAGCTTTTATGCTTGTTGCTTTGTTCAGGAAGTTGTTGGCACTTGAATTTTGCTTGTGTTGGCGGTCGATCCATTCACCATTTTTTTAACTCTAATTGTTCTTTCCAAATGTTCACTCTTCATATTTCTTACAATCTCGTTTCACGACCGTACGCAGGATTGCTGGGTTGCACCTGTGATAAATGAATTTTTGTTATGATAGATTAAAGTTGGTCCACTTAGTCTGTTTTATCATGATGCATTCCCGTTCAAGTTATACCTGTGTCGAGTATAATACCCCCAATCATTGTATCACTTACTTTTTATTTAATATAATTTTACTCTTGCTTAAAAAAGTAATAATTAAGTGATGAACATATGATTAACCAATATTTAGAAAATCCAACCAATCATTGAACCGGTAAAGGCACCGTTATAAGGTTCAAGAGTTTAACTGTGGTTGAACCACATTTGAACCGATTACTACAATTAAAAAATTAATTTAGGTTTTTTATATAATTCTTACATAATAACATAAATAAAATTAAAAATTGATATATACATTAAATAAAATATGCAATCTAATAAGTACTTGAACCTTATAGTAATCAATACTTTTCAACTCTGCTATACCAATATGTGCATCAATCTATTGTTTTGTCGAAAAGTTTTTTGGATGAGCAAATGAGTATTTTTTTTTTTTGGTTTGTTTGATGAATTTGTTAAAGAGTATTTCAATCATTTGTGTAAACTGAACAATTGATTGAGTACGGAAACTATATATAATGCAACAACATATAGAAATTTAACAAACAACCAACAATACAAAAATAAATTTAGCATCTCCACACATACCTACAATTATTTTTTGTTGCTATTTTATTAATGTTTAGTGACAATAATAACAATGTCAATGTTCACAACAAATGAACATTTGAATTGAACGTAAAAAATATAATATTTGAATTGAAACTCTACACATTAGGAGCTTGAAAGTCAATCTCACAATACAACTCCATCCAATCACTTCCAAAAATGACACTTGATATTGGCTACTCCTTAGACAATAATAAGTAAGGATCTCAACACGTCATCACAATTTTTGGTTTGGTATATAAAATCAATATTATAAGGGCAGTTTAATATTAAGGATACACTTGTTTCTTTGATTTCAAACTAATTTTTAGTGCTTAGTTGGGTAAGTTTTGACAAAGCTCGTTACCTAATTCAATCAAAATTTATGAATTTGCCTATATTAAAATACTCAATTTCTTTTTCTTTTTCTTTTTTACAAAAAAATACTCAATTTCGAATTTCAATTAGAACCAATCAACCTGATCATAAATTTAGTTCATATTAGATCATGATTGAGTTATGACACGTAATTCATAAAAGAATATAAAAAAGTTAAATTAAATCATAAAATTAGTTTATCACTTTATAGTGCATTTTTAAATAAAATATAAAAATAGGAATATTTCAAAAAAGTATCCAAAATTTATATTTTAACAATTGACTCAGTTTAATTCATATATTTAACCATTTACTATTTTGTTTCTTTTGGTCTAGTGGACAAAATTTTATCTTTTAAGACAGGGTCGTCTCCTACAATTCAGAAGCCACGTTGTAATCTTGATAATTTTAACACCATTTAAAGTGAAAAACATCTACGTTCTATTTAAATATATGAGCAATGGTTTAAACATGACTTTTACCCACAGACAAATAGATATTTACCCACGGACAATGTATAATTGACACTAAAATAGTTGGATTCTGGACTTTTACCTACGGAAAAATGACATTTAATGACGGATTTTGTATGTAGGTTCACAATTTTTTTCCTTTTTTTCAAATTTTGAGGCTCCTTTAAGTTTGAGGCTATGTGCCAAGGGCCTTGATGCACTTGCCCAGGGTCGGCCGACCCTGTTTTAAGATGATCAAACCACTCTCCATATTATAATATTTATACCAATTGGCTTAAGCTTATGGAGATATTTTACTATTACTTTAATTTCATTAATAATTTAGTAAATAACCAACAATAGATTAGTTCAATTGGTAAATCACTTGAACCCCTTAAGTATGTGGTTAGAAGTTTAATTTTTGTCTTTTGCATATGAAAAAAAAATCTGAATAAGAGATGAGAACCTAGTTTGTATGCTCCAGAGTTTCTTCGACAAAAATTAATCATTGTTAATTGACGGCGAAAACTTCATATCATTATCATGATAAAAAAAAATGATTTAGTAAGTATAATATTATATCTCAAAATCTATTAAAAAATATATCTCAATTATAAAAAAAAAATATCTCAAAATAAATATAACAAAAATTCCTATAAAAAAAATTAAACATAACAAATAAGAAATAAAAATAAAAGGGATATTTCAAAATTAAAAATAAAAAGAAAAGAGAAGGGATATTATCTGTTGCTTCATGGACACATTTGATTTCTGCACCCTCTCTACCACTGTTATCTGTACCTTCTCTCTTCTTTTTCCATCAACTCCGACCGCCTCATGCTAAAATAAAATCATCATCTTGATCTACCTTTTGTCATCTATAAAATTGTCATCTTTATTTCTCAGATCTACAAAATTCATTTTTAAGACTGTCAATTTCTTCATTTTACGACCACCAGAAGTTTCCATTGATAAAACTAAGTTCTGAAGTATAACAGTTTGATGCTCTCAACAAAACTCTGTAATAAAAATAAAATATTAATTAGAGTATGTTCATCGAGGACCACCACGGCGGAGGTCAACCCAGCCACGTCGGAAAATTAACCAACATATTTTTTGTTGATTTTCTATGTTTATATTTAAACTATTTCCTTTTCTTTTATACTCATTTCCTCCCTTTTCTTCTACTATATTCTAATTTTTTGAACAATTCTCTATATTCTTGAATGACATTTTATTATTATTGTCATCGTAAAATATGACTTCTTTTATCCATTCTGCATAATTCTTTTCTAATCTCTCTCCACCTTTCTTCTCTTGACAATAGATGTTGTGCTACCACTATAGCCTACTTATTAAACCATTAAAAAATCAGCATCTAATACACTTTAGATAGACTCTATTAGGATGATTAAGTGGGCCACTCCCTACTAAAAACTTTTCTAATTATTATATTCCATGGTTCTTGATTTTGTTTCTACAGTATGGAACTTTTAAGTGTAATAATAGGTGTTTTGATATTACCAGATACCCTTACGTTTGTACCTCCACCTCTACAGATTATTTATAATTTCAATTTTATCATTTTTATCATTTAACTTTAACACAATTGTTTTTCACCCTTATTTTTAATATTTCCAAATTTGATGTTCACCCCCACATGTCATTATGTAATTTTCGGAATGCTTCAATTTAAATCTACGGTTTCAAGTATTATTTTGGAAAACATTCAAAACTATGGAATTTTTAATGACAAAGAAGAAGGAAACGCGTCACTCTTGTGTTTATTTTTACCAATGTTGACCCTGTTTTTATTGAATTGGATTGAGTCTCATACAAATCAATTAGGGTCGTTGTTTTATTGAATTCAATCTCATATAATCATGGAATTTTTTTAATGAATTGAATATTGCTCATGTTAGCCACAATCCATGAGATCGTAAACATTTTTGGTTTGTTTAATTTTTAATGAATTGAATATTGTTCATGTTACCACAATCCATGATCGAAAACATTTCTTGTTTGTTTAATTTCCAAAATATTCCTAAGCATACAAGCCCCGAAAATATCATTAAAAAGGAGACTCAAAACCTCACTAGGAGGAGTCTCCATGACATGAATGTCAACATAATTTAAAGAGAAGGTAAAATTAGCAAGTTAATCAGCACTTCTATTTCCCTCCCGCCAGGTATGGTTGAATTGCACCTGCCAATTTAACTTTAAAAGCTCTTGAATACAACACACCAAGATGGGAGCTTTGCCATTAATTTTGACGTTCCCTTTGATAATGTCAACCAAAGTTTTTGAATCACTTTCTACTTGAAGGTGATGAAATCCTTGTCTCCAAACAAACTGCATTCCCAAGAACATTCCCCGCATTTCAGCAGTGAGAGCATCACAAGTGCCTATTTTGCGACAGTACCCTTTAAGCCATCTACCATATGAATTCCTTAAGAGATCACCACAACCAGCTAGACCCAAAGTATCTTTGTAGGATCCGTCACAATTAAGCTTAAGCCACCCCTCTTCAGGCCTTGTCCAACCAACGAAAATGGTGTCGCATTTACGAAGGTTCAAAGGATGGTTGGTGTAGTTGTCTATATCTTCCACCATCTTGAGAATAGTGAAGGTAGGATTTGTCGGACGCTGAAAATCATCTTCAAAAATAGTTTTGTTCCTTCACATCCACATGTACCAGCACGCGACCATAAAAATTGATGTCTACTTCTTACTTTGAGCGCCAAACAGTTTATGATTAATATTCTTGAAGATCCAGTCCCTGCAATTAAAAGAAAAAAAAATTAGTGATTTGATTTGAAGGTACTAACATGTTCCATGTCTGGGTTGCAATGGGGCAATCCCGCAAAACATGAAGAATAGTTTCATCGTCCCTCTGACACCTAGGGCACACAAGAGACACTCATACACCCCATTTGCTTCTCCGAAAGTTAGTGAGCAAACGCTCATGGGCTGCCATCCACATAAAAGTTTGGATTCTATGAGGACCTTTCCAGCTCCACAAGGCCTTCCAATCACCCTCTATTGGTTGAACTCTACTACTCTGAGCAATGTAGGCCCTTTGAACTGTGAAGTCCCTAATATTTGTTCCTCCCCAACTAATGTTGTCTCGTCCGTCTGTGTCTTTTGGAGCAGGGATGGCAAGAACCTAAAAGACAAAGGTAGAAGGTAGATTAGAACTAAGGAAATTATAATCCCATTCTCCTGAGGGGGTTACCACATCCCTCACAGAGAGTGTCGTGTCTATATATGATTGACTAGTGATGGAGATAAGAGAAGTTCCACTAGGAGTCCATTTATCCAACCAAAAATTGATATTGTTCCCATCCCCCAACTGCCACACAACTTGTTGTTGAAATTGGTCCCAAATGCTTGTTAAGGATTTCCACAAAGAAGAATCATAAGGTTGAGATTTTATAGATACCCTAAGATCATTGTTCCTACCATACTTACTATAGAGAACCTTACACCAGAGGTCATTCGGATTAGTGATCAGATTCCAAAGTATCTTCATAAGAAAAGCTTCATTCATATGATGGGGTTTCTTGATGCCAAGGCCTCCATCAAATTTAGGAAGGCAACACACGTCCCATCCCACTGGATGAGGTTTGCGGGAATGATCTATATCCCCCCACAAAAACCATCTTTGAATTTTTTCCATCTCATTGCAAATAGTCTTGGGGAGCTTAGCATATTGCATATGATAATAGGGTATGGAACTCAAAACTGATTTAGATAAAGTAAGTCTTCCAGCAAAGCTCAGACATTGTTGTTTCCAGCCACTCAACCTATTTTGAATCTTGTCAATGATATTACTAAATTTTCCACGGGTAGCTCTGCCTGGGTCAATGTTTGCCCCAAGATACATGCCCATATTATTGATCTGTTTATAACCTGTGTGGTGTAAAATGTCCTCCTTGAGTTGTTGGTCGACATTCTTCGAGAAATAGATTTCTGTTTTTGACTATTGATCTTTTGTCCAGAAGCTTGGCAGAAAATGTCAAGGCAATGCATAATACAATGAGCTTGTTCAATAGATGCCTCTGCAAACAAAAGGAGATCATCAACAACAAGAAGATGAGATATTTGAGGTTCATACATACCTGCGCGCATGGCTTTCCAATAATGTGCTTCCACTTGGTCAGCAATAATATGAGATAACCGATCCATACAAATGACAAAAAGATATGGAGACAGAGGATCTCCTTGTCTAATGCCTCTTGTAAGAGTAAAAGTATCTGCTTTATCTTCATTCCATAAAATTTTGAAAGAAGGAGAAGTAATACAATGGTGAATGATGTTAATAAGATTAGGAGGAAACTTACAATCATTCGGAAATTTTTTCGCAAAATTCCAATTAAGACGGTCATAAGCCTTCTCAAGATCTATCTTAATGGACATAAACATCTTTTTACCTTTCATTTTAGCCATAGAATGCACCATTTCTTGAGCCACGATAATGTTATGATGAATAGTGCGCCCCAGAATGAAGCTAGATTGATGAGGAGATATGATCCCATCCAACATAGGCTTAACTCTATTAACAATTACCTTAATGATAATTTTATAAATGACATTACACAAAGTTGTAGGGCGAAATTGAGATGCAAATTCAGGCCTATCAACTTTAGGAATTAACACAAGCAGAGTATTATTAATCGAAGAGATGAGGGAAGAGTTAACCCAAACCTGTTTAACATACCGAAAAAGAGAGTCTGACACAATGTCCTAACATTTTTGAAAAAACAAGGCAGAGTACCCATCCTCTCCAGGAGATTTTAGAGGCCCCATATCAAAAAGAGCTTTCTTGCATTCAACAAACTGAATCATTACGCCTAAAGTATTCTGATGAGTCTCCAAGTTTGTTGGATAAGTATTCCAAGAGATAATAGGCTCACGAACATCTTCATCTTCTTTAAATAGGTTGATGTAGAAATTACAAACCAAATCTCTAAGGCTCTCAGGATCATCAACCCAAGCTCTATCATCATTGCGAAGAGAAATGATCTTATTATGCCTCCTTCTAACAATAGTTTTTGAGTGATAATACTTTGTATTCCGATCACCATCCATAATCCACTGACTCCTAGATTTTTGAAACCAGAGGCACTCCTCCTGATATAACGTGAGAGCAAGTTGATCATGTAACTCCTTTTCCAATTTCTCAAGAAAAGTGCTATGACCGTAGTTAGAGTATTCTGAATCCCATTAAGTCTTCCCATGATCTCCTCCTTTCTTTTAAAAATATCTCCAAAGGTCTCTTTATTCCATTTCTTAAGATGAGTGGTAAAGTTGTGGAGGCTTTGTACAATATCTTTGTCTTTTTCCCATTTGGAATGCAAAAAGGCATCAAACTCAACATGTGATGTCCAAGCCGCTTCAAAGCGGAAGGGGCGATTTCTATTAGAAGCAGACTGTCCTTCAAGCAACACAATAATAGGATGGTGATCAGATTGAACCCCAGGGAGTACCTTAACAAAACCTTCATGATACTTAAGTCTCCAATCAACATTACAGAGAACACGATCAAGCTTCTTGAAAACTCTACTCATCCCGTTCCACTTTGGACCTCTCAAAGTAGACCGAGTTCCTGTAGTGGTAACTTTAAGGAGGTTACAATCACTGATCCAACAATTAAAATTTTGGCACTTTCTAACATCCACTAGAGCTCCTCCTTTCTTCTCATCTGGATAAGCAGTTTCATTGAAATCTCCCATCATAAGCCATGGACTGGTGATAGAAATAGCCAAATGACGCAAACGCTGCCGAGTTTCCTATCTCTAATTTTCTCAAGGGCTGGCATAAACCACAGTAAGGAGCCAGAGCTCCATGTTTTTCTCGCTTACCTGCACATGAAGAAAATGAAAATCATTTTAGATTAATTAAATCTTAATATCTGGCCTATTCCACATTATCCATATTCCTCCAGAAAAACCCCTAGCCTCGGCCGTAACAAAATGCTTAAACCCTAGCTTCTTGATAGTTTTTCGGGTTAATAGTGCTTTTCACCCCTGTAATATAGGTCATTTTTGGTTTTCGCCCCTATAAAATTTTCAGTTTGTTTTGCATCCTCGTAAAACTCTTTTTTTTACCGGAAAACACCCCTCCTCCATCCAACTCATCAAATGCGCCTATGTGGCGCAGACTTGGTTTTTTTTAAAAATTTTATTTATTTATAATTGTCCACATCATATTTTATTTTTTAAAATATCTGAAAATTAATTTTCAAAAATAAAAAAATCCAAAAATATTCAGATTTTTTTCCAAAAAAAATTAAAATTGAAAAAAAACAATTAGATTTTTTTCGAAATTCGAATATTAAAAAAATCAGAAAAAATATTTGGTTTTTTTTAAAGATTCTGGAGTTTAATTTTCAAAATAAAAAAAAGTTAAAATTAGAAAAAAACAAAATCGAAATTTAAAAAAAATAAAAAGTTAGATTTTTTTCCGAAAAAAAATATTTTAAAAAATTCAGATTTCTTTTTTGAAAATTTTATTCCAGATTTTTATAAAATCTTTTTTGAAATTAAAATTTTAGAGAAAAAAAATCATTTTTTACAAAATTTTCGAAATTAAAAGTTCATTTTTTAAACAAAAAATTTAAAATTTGGAAAATATTTTTCGTAATAAAAAAATTTCTGTAAATAAAAAATTTCCTTAATTTTTTTATTTTTTCTAAATTAATATAAATGAATTTATATTATAATTTTTTTTTAAAAATAAAAAATAAAAATAATTATACAGTCAACACGCCACATAAGCATGTATGCACAGTCAACATGCCACACAATGTACCACGTCAGCAAATATGCACAGTCATATGGGGGAGGGGTGTTTTCCGAAAAATAAAAATTTTACGAGGACGGAATCCAAACAGAAAATTTATAGGGACGAAAATCGGAAATGATCTATATTACAGAGGTGAAAAGCACTACTAACCCTAGTTTTTCTAATGATACTCCCACTACATCGTGGCTCTTGTAAGGCTACAATGTCAACTTTGTTCCTCCTGCAAAAATTATTAAGTGCTCGCCGAAAGTTTATTCCTTGAGCAACTCTACAATTCAAGTTAATAATAATCGTTAAAAAAATATATAAAAAATAGGCAAATTCTATGGTACACCCAACAATTTGAGTGTATTGGTACACCAAATTCTTAAATTAATAGTTAAATGAGTTGTTTTTTGTAGGAAAAAATTATTTTCTATCACCTATAATTATAATAACT
>Ga0315913_1010830_pt1 | contig 10419 bp, 5 predicted proteins | sample MpolsnodulesMG_FD_207736 | JGI IMG/M metagenome (GOLD analysis project Ga0315913, IMG submission 207736) | Medicago polymorpha root nodule microbial communities from Los Angeles, California, United States - small nodules | ecosystem: Host-associated > Plants > Roots > Nodule | place: USA... | reverse complement strand
CGAAATTAAAACAATACTTTTATATTGAACTGGAAAATTGTGTAATTTTAAGCCTTGAGATGCTATATGATTATAGAAAGGTCAATGATGGTTACATATTATAGTGACATAAACAAATTCATTCACAATTTTTCAGGATGGAAATGGAAGCAGATTACATCGGACTTCTATTACTTGCGTCAGCTGCCTATGATCCCCAGGTTGCACCTAAAGTCTTTAGGAAGATCAGATACTTGACCGAAAGTTTTTTAAGGGTTTTTAGGCTTACCGATGATTATCTCTCTACTCATCCATCTGCAGGAATGAGAGCAGACTTGCTTGCTCAAGCTCATATATAATGGAAGAAGTTCCCCATTTTGACGATGCATAGGTTTTGGAGAACACTATTATGGCCATCCTAGACTTTTCAATTGCTTTGAAAATGGTAGGTGAATGGCACAAATTTCCAGTGAAACCATAACGATATCTTCTTAAAACTAAGAACTAAACTGATAAGAAAATAATTGATAGAGATGAAGAAGATGAATATTTTTTTTTTCATTAATAAAAAATAATTTTTTTAACTTTCAATTTGGTCCTTATAATTGACACATCATCAGTTAACAAAATTTTTTAACGGTAAGGACTAAACTAATAACAGATCTACACATTCAGGGATTATATTGTAGTTTATCCTGAGTCGGGGCCTAAAGTGACAGTAAGGTGTAAAGTCATGGACCAAAGTAACTATTTACTCTTTATAGAAATTCGATTCACAACATTTGACTTTTGAGTTGTTAGGTGTTGGTTTCTCATATGGCCTTGGCCCCTCCTTTTTCAAGTAAGTATTTTATTTTTACTTTATTTTATTTGTTCTACAATAAAAATAATTTTAGTCATTCTCGTGAGCTTAATTCAGTTGGTAGGGATATTGCATATTATAATATGTAAGGGTCGGGGTTCGAACCTTGGACACTCCACTTTTCTACATTTAAATATGTGAGCTCTAGCCACCAAACTACTTAAAAAAAATAAAATTAGTGAATGATACCTAACTTACTAACAAAATTGTCACTTTTAAGTTGGTTATCTAAATTTGTTTAAGATAAATATCGGTTTTCTAATTACTGTCTTAAAACATAAAGCAACATTTCATGTTTTACCTTTTTTGTTTGCATGAGAAAAAAGAGAAAAAAAAGAACAAAAACTAAATCCTAATAAAGAAGAATCGTAAAGTATCAACCATCAGAGGATCATGGAATCAAAGAATTTAAACTACTCCCAACTTAGTTAATATATTTGCACACTGACTCCCTTCTAATTGTCTTGAATAATATGATGATGCACACCGAAGGTCCAACCTTTAGCCAAACACTCATGTATAGTTACAAGAACATCACTAAGAAAAATTTAAAAAGGGATATATTTTATGTGTGTTCTTAAACTCTAATGTTCTATCATACATGACATCTACAACCTAGTAGTCGGTTGTGACGACATTTTATGCAGGTGCCGGAGTTTGATCTCAGATTTCAACTCTCTCCTCTTTTCATGTGTGCCCACTAGGTCACTTATCTATTAAAAAAAAAATAGAACTAGATCAAATCAAATAAATATATTTATGTAATTTCTAACTATATATTAAGTGACAACCCAATGAAAGATACTAAAACTCTACATGGATTCAAATTAGGAGAAGTAAACGCATTATTAAATAGCCATCATTATTGATGGATCAAATGCTCAACCGTCCATGACATCAAAACAGCCCAACCAACTTAAAAATAGTGACCAATTGATATGGTTTTGTTCATTAATTAAGATTATCATATGGATACATAGACATATATTTGTTTTACTGGATGAAGTAAAGTCAACCCAAAATTATCATTATTGTTTTAAACTATACGCTTCGCGACTATTGATATATATTGCAGAAAATTACAAACAAATAAGGCCACATTTGAGGTTATGATGTGATTAATTAGCAATTTAAAATAATGATATTGGTGTTGGTGGATTTGAAAAATGTATTTGTGGATGAGAAGTAATAGGACAGAGCACTACATACACAAATAAGAAAAGAGGATCAAAATTTGAATAGAGCAAACCATGGATCACACATTTTATTAATTTCAACATTTGATCATTATACTTGATGATCATCACTACATGCGATGGAAAGAACTTAACACAGCACTAAATGAACTTGCTAGACATTAATATTTTATTTTGTTGACAAGATTGCTAGACATTAATATGTACCCTAGTAATGAGAAATTAATAAAACATTACCATATACATATAGCTAGCTATTTATGAAGTTTACATTAATTTTGATAGAGATAATCAGATGCAAGATTCAGACGAACTTCAGATTATCACAACACCTTTTCTCTTTAAAAAAGGATAATTAGAAGTTGTTTAAGACAATCATCCTGGAAGGGCTAAGAAGATGATAAGAAGAACGAGAACGACCAAAAGTACAACCTTGGGGAGGAGCTTCATTATCCATTTCCATCAACACTTTGTAAAAGACATCAACATTACAAGGAAGAGCCAAAGGTCCTTGGCAGCTATAACCATATTCTGATTCAGCTTCTTCAAGCAACATCTTGAACAAAGGGTGATTAGCATACTCAGTTTTGATCACAAACCTTTGCATTTGAGGTCCAACGTACACCGAAAAGCATCCCTCCGGGGCCACTTTCTTTCGTCTATTTTCTTCGCCCCGCGGAATACTAGGCCATGATTTGCTCCTTCTTGTTGTTGGAGTCACTGATGATGAATATGATTTACTCTTGTGTCCTCCTCCTCCTCCTCCTCCTATGGACTTGCATCTCTCCCACGTTTTTGAGATGAGGCCTATTTTCTTGTTCCCTTTTCCTTGCTTCATGCTCTTGCCAATATCCATTTTTGTCTATTTTTATTTCAAAAATAAAAAGGTGTGTGGAATGGAATATAGAAAAAAGTTGGAAATTAAGAGGGAGTGTTTGTGTCAACCTCTATCATAAACCAAATTAAACATGACTTTGCTTCTTGGCATCATTGTGTTGCTCATATTTCTATCCAATTCACTAATTTATGAGCATAAACACTTTAATTACCATATTATGAGCACAACATGAGGAGTTGAGTATCGATGAGAAGGTTCAGAAGAGCATGAATATGATAGTAATTCCTAATGTTAATGATCAATTCAATTTAAGGAAAGAAGAAGAAGCTGTTTTCTATTTTATTTTATTTTTTTGAAAGGAAGAAGAAAGAAGAAGCTAACATAGAGTTATTAATTTCTTCTCCTAGCTTGGGCTGGAAATTTCCGCCACTTTGTTACACTGCTTTAAATAAAGAACCATAGGTTATATAATATTATATTGATGTATATTATTTCTTATCTAGTGGATTGATTTATTACAATTTGTCAACGTTGCATTTTTCTTTTCTTAATTATTACTAATAGTTTTTTTTGTTTGCCTTTGTTCACAAATGAAAATTGGACACATAAATTCATGCATTTACTTTGTCCACTCGTGTCTATATTTTCTTTATGGAAAATGTTAATGAGTGCCCTCAGGGCACTCTTTAAGCACTTTAAATGGTAAATTTTAAATAAAAAAGTTGTTTAATGAATGCATTGGAAATTATAATAGTTAACTTTTTAAAAGAATAATACTAAATTTGGGAGGCTTAAAGAGTACTCCGAGGACACTCATTAACAAGACCCTTTCTTTATTCATGATCCACCCACAATGGTGCATGTATGTGAGTGTCTTTAAAGAATGACCGACTATGGTAACACCCACTCTCTTCATTTTTCGCATGTCCCATTTCATAAATTGAAATGAAATAAATAAGATTTGTTGAAATGTAGCGATATAAAATTATTTGTGAGATATTTAATTTATTTTGAGGTGTTAAGTTGAAAAAAAATTGATACTTTTTAAGTATTATCATAAAATGAATGATATAAACATCCAAAATTCATTTAAACACTCAATATAGATGCTCTCTTGCGGATGATCTTTCTATTTATTTATTTTTTCAGTAGTTCTTATCCTTTCTACTCCACAGTTAAATCTCGTTTGAAATTTTTATATTATCGTTACTATCATGAGTGACAACAACTTCTCTATGTATTTCCCTTAAAAAAAAGAAAAACTTCTCTAGTATTTTCTTACTTGTAAACCTTAGCATTTGACAAATGAAGCGAAAATTTCTTTTCAAATATTTATTCAGCGTGATGCTGATGTTAAATAAACTATCTAATAATTGTTGTCAAAACATTATTACCTATAATATTTTATGACCATAATTTTAAGTCAATGATGACAGATACCAAATGAAGAAAATACATTTTTATGATATTATTTAAGAATTCATAAAAAATATTGTTAAAGAAAGGAATTTTATATTATAGGTAATCATAGACGACAATGGATTTGTCCACACGCCCATATATACATAACGCATATCGCAGAGAAGATAACATAGTAAAATAACATATCCTCTAAAAAAAATAGAGTAACATAAAATATTACATTGTTCAACATTTTTTTTTACCCAAAACTCTATAAATCAAATAAGATTACGTAATTGTAACCGACTTCAAATTGTGTATCACCTATAAACTCGAGGACTTCGTATGTGTTATAAAATAATGATAAGCATACATCTCACTAAAAATGATCAACCGCACTAATCCTATGTAATTGGTGTCTCATAAGATGTTATTACTAATTTGTCATTTAGAAGCATTTAGTCATTTAGATCTATTTAGAGGGGACATAATATCTATTGAAAAATCTATATAACTATTTTTGTGGAGAATGTGCCTTAAAATCAGTATTTTTAAAAGTTTTCTAAAAACACATGGAAATTACGTAACTATCCTCAACGGTAGTTAACTGCCGTTGGCATAATCAGACAACAGTAAATTACTGCTGCTTTCCTTTCTTCAAATTTTTTGTATTTGTGACAGATTTTGGTGCATTTTAACCTCATTTACCACGAGTGCATCTTTGCTCCATTTCACTTTCCTCAATTTACCCCATTTCTAGTAATGGAGAAATATAAAGTTGTTGACTTTATAGCTGAACATAACCACCAACTTCAACCCGAGCATGTTACAACCATTTAATTACAACCATTAATTTTATTTTTTCCACATGTCACACATCCATTACTAGAAATGGGGTAAATTGAGGAAAGTGAAATGGAGCAAAGATGCACTCATTTACCACATTCAATCATTTTCAAGACATTTTAAACAAGATAAATTCAATTCAAAAACAATAGAATATGACAAATTTATTTACTTTTAAACAAATTGTTACATTACATTACATTCTCCCTAAATATGTGGTATCATCATGATGTTAGGTTTAGATTAAATTGTTGAAAGTTTGCTCAAAATATTGGTATTAAAGTGTCTTATACTTGGTGTAAAAACTCGCAAGCCGCTTTGAAAACTCAAAAGAATGAAGAGAACACAACACATGTATTCTACCAAATCAACTATATAAGTCCCCACATAGAATTTCCTCATATATGATGAGTAGCGACAAAAAGGAGTGCATTCCAATACATTCTTTTGAACTTCATCCTATTGAACTGTCAACTGACAAGTTTCAATTGATAGAGGAGCATGATCAAGCACAAAACAACATCTTAGAAGTGCATTCCTTTTCGTCACACTCATCTAATATGAAGGAATTCGATGTGAAAACATATATAGTTGATTTGGTAAAATAGATGTCGTGTTCTCTTAATTCTTTTGAATTTTCAAAGAGACTTGCAAACCTTTACCCTAAGTATAAGACACTTTAATATCAACATCCTCAGCAAACTAACATGAATTAAACTTAAATTCCAACAAAATAAAGACACTACATAATAATGATGCTACCTAAACATAATCTTGTGGCAGAATCAAACTCTTGAGAATATCTTCAGTCGATCACAGCGATGTAGCATCCATCACAATCCTCAGGAACATGTGGTGCTGACGAAATGCAGAGAACATGCTCCTCACACAGTCATTGTCTGTGAGTATTATCTTGTCGGACTGCAATAACCCGGGACATCCATATTGAACGTCTTCCACCCTCCTTGTGTCTCCGGGGTTGAGTCCTTGGTTGATTTCATTTAGTTGATCCTTCAGATCCTTTAAACCCTAAAACTATAACTACAACATAAACATGAAAACATTTAAGCAACATAACTTTATCATAACAAGTATTCATAATACCTTAGATGTAAACATTGATTCATTTTTTACCAAAAAAAATCAAAATTTAAATTACAACTAAAATTAAAATTACAAAAGAAAAAACAACTATACCAACTAAAATGTATGTTAATAGCATTATGATTACTTGTGATTTTATTGAAGAAATTTTGATGATTTTGAGATTGGGTGATTTTGGTAGAGATTTTGAGAGAATGTGATAATTGATGAGAGAGTGTCTAGAAATGAAGTTGTTGCTTGAATTAATATTACAGGTCGCAGCGGTAGTTAACTACCGTTGGTAAACAAAACCGGCAGCAATTAACTACCGATGTGCCCTCTAGTCATAGGCAGGGATTGCAACATTTTAAACATACATTCATTGTATGTTTTGAAATGGAATGGAAATGCATAGACAAAAGCTTCTGTTCTGGATTAAGTTACAGGTCGCAACGGTAGTTAATTACCGCTGGGGCCAGTGATAGTTAATCATTAGAAGTAATTTCGTCATTTCAATGTGTTTTTAGGAAACTTTTGTTGATAAAAAAGAAACTTTCTAAGGATAATGTGATTTGAATAAGGGTTAAGGCCCATTTGAACAAGGACAATTTTTCATGAACATTTTTTTCCATACCCCTCCATGTGGTACTAGGGTTATTTTGTAGTTTCACCTTCTCTCAAACCCTTTAGGCTCCCTCAACACAACCACCATCGCCTACCCTCCACCCTCCCTCGCAACCATCGACTCACTGTTGTCATCGCCCACCACGACGTCGTCGAGTGTGAGAGAGGAAGAGACAAAAAAGAGTGAGACAACAATAAGGGGCAGCAACGACAACGAGAGGAGAGGGACGGCGAGGAAAAACAGATCCACGGTTTAGACAGAAAAATAAGCATGGTGTAGCAAACGAGACAGACAAAGTGTAGTCGTGCGACGAACGAGATCTGGTGAAAAGGACGACAGACAGAGTAGGGTGGTGCGACAAATCAAGAGACAAATTTTGGTGGTGCACACACGAGATCTGGTGGGGGTTAGAGGAAAAATGTGTCATGTTCTTTTTCTTTTATTTTTTTAGTTGTTGAGAAGGCACTATTTCTATAATTTTATATTAAATGGTGCCACTTGGGGTGTAGAAGGGATGGATTGCCACATAGTATGGTCTGAACATGACAATTTGAACAAAGCTAGAAGTTTTGTGTCCTCAGACTTGCTACACTAAGTGATTTAAATCATGGTTATTGGATTAGAAGCTTGATTCGGATCAATATATTTTTACCTGTGAAAATAGAGATTCAAAAATAGATTTTAACAGAATTGAAACAAGGGCACACTAAGGAGGATTAAAGCTTCCATGCAGAGAGAATTTAAGTGAGGTTCTAGGGTTGGAAAACACATTGTAAACACCTAGAGTAGTTCTGAAGCATTAGAGATAGAATTCAAGCATTCTCTGGTGAGTTAAAATCATTGATGGTTGAGAGAGGAAAAGAGAGAAATTAAGGATTACTCTTAGTGAGCAATTAGAGATAATGTCTTGGTCACTTTTGTGACTCTCTTAAGATAAAGGGGAATTGTAGTAATTAGGGTTTGCTCTTCTTGAGATCTTGAAGCTAATCTCTTGTAACTATTTTGTATCTCTTGTAAAGATTCATTGATAGTTAATCAAAGATTTACTCTTTCCCATAGACGTAAATCAATTTTGGCTGAATGGGATAAGCAATCTCGTTGTGTTTTTTACTCTGCTCTCTTTATCATTGTCTTTGGATTGATTGTTTTTGTTTTTGCTCTACACATAGGTTCTAGAATTGTTCTAGGTTAAATATCTATTTGCTTCGGTTGTTTAGGTTCTGGTTGTCATTGTTATTTGTTTCATTTTTCTTGTTGAATTCGCAACAACTTTAATTATAGAAAAGTGTAGAGAATACCAAGAAGTGTACATACGAATTAATAAGCTCCTAAAAGTGTATTCAAAGTTATCTACATGTATGTATAAATACCTATTGTACTTGTCATTTCAGTCAAGCATATTGTGAGTTCTATATTAGAATATTTATATTTTTTCAACAAAGTGGTATCTAGAGCTTGATTGTGAGAATTGAGAGTATAGAGTTGAGAGATAGCAACTCGTGAATACAATTCTTTCCACTTTTCTCTTCTTAAAAATGAGAATTATAAAAAGTGGTGTCTTCATACGTAAGTTGTGCTGGGCTCTCGAGGTGCATTAGAGATTACAGAGAAAGGCTATGAGAAGCTTGGTAGATTTAACTATTTAAGAGAAATCACTCTAAAGCATTAATAAGAAAGTGAGGAAGATGGTGTGTATCATTAATTAGTTTTTTTATCAGCTTAATTAACATAAAAAGGAAACTCTTAAGCATTTGATAGAATAAAACTATTCTATTAATTTATGTCATGGATTGAAAAGAAAGGGTGAAGCATCATTAATTCATGGATGGCAAGATTTACAATGCAAGATTGATGAATGGCGAAAGCTTAAAGACATAATCACTAGCACATGCATGCATGTAGCTACAACTAAATGAAATGAAAGCTAGAAATTAAAGTAGAAGATATCGTGGCCATAGTGCTCACGAAACAACAACATAATTAACTTTAAAAAAAAACATTTAAACTCCACAACCGATAGGTTCCTCACTTTTATCCTTTTCCTCATTATCATCACCATCCTTGTTCTTCTTTTCTTGTTCAATTTTCTCCAATTGGGTCTCTATAACAATACTTTTGAGTGGCTCAATTGGTGCTTTCTTTTCCTTTTTCATAGCTTTTTCCCCACGATTCCTATAGATTGCATACAGCAGCATCTGAAGTAATCCCAATACGAAACCCAACACATTTGGGAGCTGTACATTAATCATTCACAATGGAATCATTTAATTAGTAACAAAAAATGAATTTTTCATCAATGACTAGATGATTTCATCAAAAAATAATTAGGTAGCTTGAAAATAATTCATTAGTTCATTACTAATTTTTTTTTTCTTCTATAATAAGTAACACTTACAGCAATGCATATGTCCTTGAGGAAGAGACCGTAGCCAAACCACATTGTGGCACTCAATGTGAGTGTGAATGACAAATTGAAAGGCATAAATTCAACACTCTTTGTACGAACAACTTGAGCCTACATATAAATTTCAAGAAAATTATTAGATCCAAGTTCATAAATCAAACTAGAGTATGTTATATATTAATTGAGGAAGGATTTTATATATGTACATACCACAATGCTTAGTGGTGCCGCAAAGACACTAACACTAAGGGAAACACAAACCCATCCAAGAACTTGGACACGAAGTGGACCATGCACGGCATAGTTAGTGACTACGAGGATCAAAGCAAAGGACCCCACGTTCATTGCCGAAAGTAACTTGAAAGTTAAGTTCTACATTCAATAATATTTAAGGAACGAATTAATTGACTTTATACTGAAAAAATATATTAATGTTCAATTATTGGATTGGATTAGCAAAGTTTTTATATAAATAAATGTATAATAATACCCTTGCATCTCTTGGTGCATAGATGATGAACAATATGATGTAGATGGTCTCTACCACACATCCAAATGAGTTTATGGTAATGAGGAGAAAAGCATCCTTTTTGAGTAATGCATAGTACAACCAAAGCATGGAGCTGAACAAAGCTACTAGGTAAGGCAGTGACTGAAAACCTTCTGTCGATTTCTTCTTGTATATACGGTAAAATGTTGATCTGCAACATTAATTCAAGCAAGGTAGATTAATTAATATTTTTAATTTTACTTAATTCAAGCAAGGTAGATTAATTAATATTTTTAATTTTACTAATAGGGATGGCAATGGGTACCCATTGGGCAGGGTATTATAGTGCCCATCCCCGTACCCGCATTTAAAAAAAATCCTCATACCCGAACCCATACCCTCGTGGGTAATAAGTTTGGTGCCCGTCCCCATACCCTATGGGTATCTAAGTGTCCGTACTCGAACCCATTACCCACACTTTCACAACAAAAAGATAATAAATAATAAAAAAATCACAACATAATTAAAATATGATAAAAAATATTCTAAATCAACATATCAAATATTGCGCATCATATTATTTAGCCAAATAAAAGCATCTAAAATATAAAAAATAAGTGCATATTACAATAAATATCAAAGACTTTGGATTAATTAACTAAATTTAATATAAATAAAATTATTGGTATAGTATA
>Ga0315913_1010822_pt1 | contig 10428 bp, 7 predicted proteins | sample MpolsnodulesMG_FD_207736 | JGI IMG/M metagenome (GOLD analysis project Ga0315913, IMG submission 207736) | Medicago polymorpha root nodule microbial communities from Los Angeles, California, United States - small nodules | ecosystem: Host-associated > Plants > Roots > Nodule | place: USA... | reverse complement strand
TTAGCACAAATTTCTGATAAAAATCTACATTGAACAGTGTATCCGGGTTAAGAAAATAGGAATGGGAGATCACATGCATCGGAAGATGATTTTGTCGCTTGTCAAGATAGAATCAACACCCTATTGGAATCATCTTATGTTCCTTCTATTTAACATTAGGCAGGACAGACTTATATTGCTGTTTTACTGCCGCAGCCTTTTCAAATTATAAGAGGGTCCAAGGCATTGTTAGTGTGATATCCTAATAATTTGTATTGGGAAGTATTGATTAATTACCACATTAATCTAAATTCGGTCACAATGCCTTGGTGGCATAGAAGTAATTAGTTAGAAATTCAAGAGTAGTTAACAAATTTTTCTAAGTGAAGGAGGGGTAATTCGGTAAATTTCCTAGGCAATTGTAGCATTTCAGAAGGAAGAAAATCAGTTTTCTTTTCTTCTTCCCCTACCCTCCTCCACCGAACCCAAACTCCCAGGCTAACATATAAGACAAATTGTAGCATTTCGGAAGGAAGAAAATCAGCATTCTTTTCTTAGAATTCTTTTCTTCTTCCGCTACCCTCCACCGAACCCAAACACCCTCGCCTTCATAGTTGCAATTTTCTCCAATTCCTTCAAAGATAGAGTTGCATGTAAGATGTTCTTGAAGATTAGACTTCACCTTCGTTAATAGAAGAAGGCTTATCGGAAGAGAATTAGAGAGTAAACACTAAATTTGAGCTAGTAGAAGAAAATAGAGTTTGAAACCCACAAAGCTTGAAGAATCCTACTTTCATCTTCATCTCCTTCATCTTCAATCCAGGCAAGGATTGCCTTATTGTGGTTAAGGTGAGTTCTTATCCGGGTAAGGTTCACCCTATTGTGGTTAAGGTGAGTTCTTAGTAACAAGGTAGTCAGACTCAAGATCCTAGGCAAGTTTGGGGAGGAGTCACAAGATATTTTTAAGGTTTCTGAACAAAAAACGTGTTTTTGTTGAAACCGGGTCGCGGAACCTGAAACTTCAATGAAGATAAACTAACAGAATGAATCGCAGTTTCCGCCATTCCTATGATTTTCCGCAGTGATCCTGGCCGCACCCACCAAATCCCAATTCCGACCATAATCTAGCATCCCAAAGGGTGTCAAGATCGTCCGATCCTACTTGTTGGATCGCGATTTTGACTACCTTGCTTAGTATGCTGATATTTAGTTAAGGGATGAATGTTGATGATATTAGTAGAGCAATAGAAACTGTAATGCATGTAGACTTAAAATATCTCAATTCAAGTAGAAATGAAGCTAATGAAATTGAAACCTTAGGATTGAGAAATTAGTAGTAAAGCCTTGGTTAAACCATGAGTTAGAAGTGTTATGACGTCACATTGTTGATAAATTCAGTTATGGTTTAAGTTAAACGTGTTATAATTTTGTTGAGAAAAATTGCAGGTGAGGCTAATGCCTCAGGCGTGCCAGCAGAAGTTTGAGGCGCGTAGGGGCGGACACGAGGCGCCTAGGGGCAGAATTGTCCATCCTCTGTTTTGCAAAGACACCCTTTTCCCCATTGAGCCTTAGCTCCCTCTAATTTGAAACTCAAGGCATAGTTGACCAGGACCATGAATGGTTAGATGAAATATAGCATGTTGTTATACACATAAAAGTATAATAAAGATCAAGACTTTGTTGTATGTTGATCAAGTCTGTTTATCATTAATGATAAAAGGCACATGTTGTGAAAAGTGCACATGTGTAGAGTAAGAAATATTGTGAGTTGGTATCCGGTGATAGTTATTTCATCCGGTGATAAAATTGGCAAGATAATTAATTTCTTGAGTGTTCAACTGTGTAAAATTATTGAATAGATAATGACTGTTTCATTTATTGGTTTAATAGGCAGTTAGAGAATCCGGATAATCGGGTTAGGGTGGTTATGGTGTAGTTAAGAACTCACTGAGATGTAATCTCATTCCCATTAGTTCATTTTTCTTTTCAGATGAACAAGTATCTAAAAAAGGGAAAAGAAGGAACTTTGAAGCTTATGAAGTTGGCTAATATGTATAGTTATTATTTTGTATCATTATGATTTGTTATAATTCCTATTATGCACTCCCTCCGTCCTAAATTATTATATGTCATTCTAGCAAAATATGTTTGCCCCAAATTATAAGTCATTTTACAATATCAATGAAACATTAATGCTTCTTTTCCTGTTATGCCCTTAATATTTATGGGTAGTGTTAACTTGTGCCTTTAGGGCACAAGTTAAGAATCTACAAATGGAATTAAAACATAAGCTTTGTTTTGAAAATATAAGATTTTAAATTTCTAAAATATTGAAAGCACAATTTCCAACAAAATATTTCTATCTTTGGTTTCTTAACTTGTGCCTTGAGGGCACAAGTTAGCATTTCCCAATATTTATTACTCTATCTTTTTCCAATTCTTTTAATTTATGTTTCCCATTGTAAAATGACTCATTTTCTCTTCTCCATACAATATTAATTACATTTCTTAATTTGTGTGAAATTGCCAAAGTGACATATAATTTGGGACCGAGAGAGTACTATGTACTTAATTAAGACAAGTACTCAAGTTGTGTAAACTGCTGTGATTTCAGACTTAATTATCTATGTTATCCAATATCAGAATTGACACTCTAACTAGTATTCTAGACAAAATAGTTAGGGTGTTACAGTTAACCTTTAACCTAACACATTAATTATCCCTTAAATTAATACCATAGCTGCAACTTGATAAAGAAAAAGTTAGCACTTTTTTTATCAGAAAAGGTAAAGTTTTGACGCCAAGTGTTTGATGAGTCAGTCTGATATAAATCTGAATTAAGCCTAGTTTACTATACGACCAACCAAGTAAGAATACAAATATATGGTGGCCATTTTTACAGAGAGTACATATAAGCAAAAAAGAACCTTTTACAGATCCCAACCCTTGCTTAATTTCTTATAAACGAATTTATTAGAGAAGATTGCTTTTTTGACATTCATTGTGTCTTAGTAACACAAGTAAATGACCAAAAAACCCAGCGGCAGTTAACTGCCGGCGTGTTTTTTAGTTATAAGCCAGTGGTAGTTAACTACCGCTGGGGGTATTTTAGTCTTTTACTTGTGTTTTTAGGAAGTATTGAAAGTCAGAAAAGCAATTGTCTTTATTAGAAATATAGCAATCATGAAAACCCAACTGCAGTGGATGCATATACAAGACAGACCTATACTATATTCAAAATTATCAAGCAATCAGCAGCTAAATTGCATAAACTAGAATTATTCCGAACGAAAATACAGAGAATAACTTACGATCCAACTGTTCACCAACACCAAGAACTTCCTGCACATTACGAGTCATAATCTGGTGGACTTCATAAAGTTCATCATTCAACTTTGAAATATTACGCTGTGTCTGGGTATCCTGGTAAAGTTTCTTTGTCTTCTGTATAAATGCGTCTATTAAACAAAAGAAAAAAGGTAAATTAAACACCATTGGAAAAAGAGAAGAGTGCTAATGTGACAGTACAGAAACTGATATTTACCAAACTTAATGAAGGCATATGGTCTGGCAGCAGTTTCAATTTGAGACCCATTAACACGCTCAAACTCATTCCTGAGCTCTTCAAGATACTGAAATGCTAGTTTCTTGGGGTATGCCCGATCACACATTGTCAAGTAACAGACCCGTCCTTCTATAATATAACTTGTTTGTGTTAAGGTCATTTTGGGATATGAAACTCTTTCAAATAAAACTAATGCAACAAAATCTAACTGATTTGAAATATAATAAGACCACAAAATTTCAAGATAATGAATATCAGCTTGCTAGGGAAGCTAGGTTTTTGAAAAACAATGTAGTATTCCATTTTTCACATGGATACCATGTACAAAAGCACCAATATAATTGTGATTCAACAGAGAAAGGAGATATCAATCAAAACAAAGAAAACAGGACATAGGTTCCTCTAATATTCAAAACACTAAGATTTGCAGAACTAGCAATGAGAATATACATGTCGATAAATAAAATAATGCCCAGCCAAGCATTTCATTCTGATGCCTGGCATTTAGTAGCAGATAACATCACCCAAAGTAACAACAGACTATAGACATCTCTACTCACTACAATTCTAAAAAATCGCCTATCGTTCAATACTGCATATGATATTGTTATCAATTCTCAAACAAAATATTGCCCACTCATTATAATTGCTGCACTCAGACACTGGGTATGTCTCATAGTATAACAGCAGAACAATGGGACTATTCTTACATGACTACTTTCAACTGAAAAACAATGCCTCATTATTGAAAACATAAGGACATTGGATGTGTCATAACAGCAGAATGATTAGGCTATTCTATACAGACTAGAGTATATATAAGCATAATATATGAGAAGGATACTGAAAAACATAAGGACCACTTTCAACTGACATCCTTGATGCCTCATTATGCCCTCTTGATAGATTCTTAAACAAAGACTTGACTTGCTGTTTGTAAAGTTCACCATCTTTAAGATCGCGGGCATCATCCATTCCTTCAGCTAATGGAAGACCATCAGTAACACGGGCAATCATAGTCAACTTAACCATCTTTCTCGGAACACAATCTCCCTTTCAGAGTCTTGAACTTTGCAACTAAACCAAAACACACACTACAATACCAATCCAAAATACAATCAAAAATCAAAGCTGACCAGAGAGTTAAAACCCAAACAAAATTTAAAAAGCAATAAACAAATTATTTTCCTATACTTTTCTTCATTCAAGTTATTAACAGATGTACTAAAAACATGCTCAACTTTAATGAAAAAATTCCTCATATACACTGATAGTTTTGAAAGAGTCTATAAAAGGAAACACGGGAACAATAATGGAGAGAATCAAAACAGTAATGTAGAGAATCAAAACAATAATGTATATAATCAAAATCTCATAACTGATTTAGAGGGGGAGGCGTGTTATTAGTGGACAGGTGGCATAGGAGAGAGACTGTGGATCTCATGGTTATATAGAGAAGGAAGGTTCAGGTATGAATTTAGTACGTAGTAGTCTCACTACACTGGGAGGTTCTAAGTGTCTCGAATTACCTAGGCTATCTTTATTTTTCTGCATTTACAATTTCTATTGTTCAACCATTGTAATCAACAGTAAAATCCCATTTAAACTCTAACTGGATTATTCAGAAATAATATCATCCCTTTTCATCAGAAATTTATTGTTTCATTTGCTATTACAGTTCTAATATTAAATTGAATCCTATCATACACTACCATCAAACAGCCTCCATACCATGAATTTGGCTCCTCTAAAGTGAGTTAAGTGTAAAGTAGAAAATCGAGGGTTGTTATTTTACAAAACCGTTTTTGGGTAAACAGCCATTTTGATCCTTGAATGTGTGAATATATGAGGCACTATCGTTAATGTCCCTGAATGTTTTAAAATTACAAATCCGTCCCTAAATGTCTCTTTTGTTTATAGTTTTATATGGACTAAATTTACTAACGAAAAACAAATTTGAGGACCAAAATAACTAACAAGAGGATCAAAATGAATAACTACAGAGACAATCTAGAGGATGTGTTTGCAATTTTGATACAATCAAGGACTATAATGACAGTGCGTCATACATTCAGCAACCAAAATGGATCTTCAAGTGTATATATAATATCCACCTTTGATTAGTTAATCAACGGTTTTGATAATGCTCACTTTATACTCTTAAATTGAGTAGCTCACTTTAGAGGATCCAAATCCTTAAATGATGATACCATAGTTTTTTTTAGCCTAGTTAGATATTAACCTCTATAGCACCGACACTTCTGATTGAAGGCGTATCACATATGTGATCATTCAATTATGTAATTTTCTTAAATTACTACAGCCGTTATTTCTATCAGCAATCAAACAATGCCAATTTGAAACCAATAACCATGCATTAAATTCTTTTACAACTCAAATCTCAAAAGCTATTCTTTACATTACAAATCTTCAAACAAAATACAACTTTCTGACCCATACTAACGCGAATATCGTCCAAAACAAAATACAACTTTCTGAACCATACTAACGCGAATATCGTCCAAAACAAAACGAAAACTCATGCATGTACGATCAAGAACCACGCATCGCCAGTTACATCACTAAGACAACGTTTCTTGAATAATTCACTAGATCTGACATAAGGAAAACGCAACGAAACCTAAATTACGTAATTCAGATCTCGCACAATTAAATCAACAACTTTCGGCAGATAATTAACCGATACATTAGGTTCTTGATTTCAATTTCGGTGATTATGCAAAAATTAAGGGAGATTAAAGTTGAAGTAAAGTGAAGAAGGTGGTGGCGGAGTAACCTGAAGAATAGATGGAGGAATGGCGGTGAGAAGGTGACCGGAGCTGCCGTGGTGATCGGCGGCGTCGATGGTGGAGCCGAGCCGATCGATGAAAGTTTCGGAAGATGTTTACGTTGAAATTGAAATGAAAGGAAACGAAAATGAACGCATTTACTGTGTCTTAACTCATAAGCATAAGCGTTTTTTCTATTTGGTTAAAAAATATTGCCACGTGGAATTTTCATGACATATCACGCCCAATCAACTGCTGTCACGTGGCCATGAAGATCTATTTGCTGCTACACATGAACACTTTGGTGTCTTTAGGGCATTCTTTATCATTTTTCTAAAATAAGTCTTTTTTTTATCTTATTCTGAATTTCCTTTGTAATTTCTATCATGAGTATTAGCTGAGTTATAAACTATCTTGATGGGATTAGAAGATCAATCCTCGTTTATTATCTTGATATCCTGTAATTTTTAAAATATTATTATTTTTAAAATAATGATATCATATATTTTCTATTATAATTAATTAAATGTCAATTTTACAATATTTAATTAATTATGAGAGTAATTTTTAATTTAATTATAATGATATCATGTTTGTTATCACGTGCGGATCAAACACATGATAGAATTAATGTTTATCATGTTCATATCATATCTTGTAAATATCCAGCTTTATATCATAACATATCTCTATCATATCCTGACCATCAAACAGACTCTAAGCGTGGGAATAATGATAGTGTGATAAGTATAAATCTTATGAAGAAAACTATAGAGTTAGATCGGGAGATTCAAATCAATCATATATTTTGGGAAGCTAATAGATGCGCAGTTGTTATGGTTAACATGGGATGTGAAAGTGATGCATGCAAACATCGCTTATTTTAAACATTTTAGTTTTATCGAATGATTGTAAGGGTCTATCTTTCATCTGATTAATTTTGTTGTAGTTGTTTTTTTTATGAAGAAAATCAGAGAGTTAATCAAGTTATATCAGGAGATTCAAATCAATCATATATTTTGGAAAGCTAATAGATGCGCAATTGTTATGGTTAACATGGGATGTGAAAGTGACGCACGCAAACATCGCTTATATTAAACATTTTAGTTTTAACAAATGATTGTAAGAGTCTATATTTCATCTCATTAATTTTGTTGCAGTTGTTTTTTTTTTGGCGGCCTCTTTCAATATAAAAAAAAAAAGTGAATTAATTTTTTTTTTGCGCGTAACTGTATAGTCTAGTCATTTTATATGGATATGATCGCAATAAATGATAAAATTGTCCAAAAAAAAATAAGATTGCTGCATTTGTAAGGTTTGATTCAAATAGATAATTTATAATTAAATTAAAAAAAATATTTGTATCGTATTATCTATGTGCCCTTGGAGATGGAGATTTTATTTTATTTTATATAGTTCGTTGTTTTGACACAATTCATGGTTGGGTGGGGAAGTGGTAAAGGGCCATTTTAGTAGGATGTTTGGTTTAGAGATGAAGAAAAATATTTTTACTGAGGATATGATGTTAGAAATAAGGTTTGAGTGAGGTTGCTGGAATTTGAGAAAAAATTGTTTACTTTCGAGATTGAGTTTGTGGAAGAGTGTAAGATTTCATTGTCTAACATTTCTTTGCACGATAATATGCTAGACACTTGGTTTTAAGATCTTAACTCTAACGCTATATGCACTATTAAAGAAGCTTATGAGCTAATATCTAATTCAGAAGATATAAAAGATTCCCCTTTTTATAAGGTCATTAGAAACAATATGGTCTTTTTGAATATTTCTTTGTTCACTTGGATATTTCTGCACAACCATCTTCCCATCAAGATAATTTATTACAAAGAGGGATGCATAATTTAACATCGTCTTTTTGCATCTTGATTAGAAATTAGTTGTGTAATGACAAATAACAATTTTAGTCATGGAGTTTAATTTATTGGTTTGGTTTCTCAAAGAAAGAAAGTGAATGAATGCTTTCATGTGATTTGATTGGTATGCATTTGGTCAATTTGAAAGCATCACAATAAATTGGTGGTAGGTAACCAAGATTGCTTGACTCGTACACCTTTGAATATGGTAAAATTTCTAGTTTGGTCTTGGAACGCTTCCAAATTTAAAATATTTTTTTATGATTTCTATTAGTGTAGTAGTAAACTACTCAAATGTTTATGAGTAATTTTGTTTGTAATTGAATGTTAAATTTTTCTTTTTGGTTCGGAGGTACCATTGTTTTAATGATGTTTATGTAATTGATAACTTTGTATTACTTCAATTTTAGCACTACTTAAGTTTTGATTGTTTTTTTTGAACAAAAGACTAAAGACTACATTAGGTTTGTGAATAAGAGAAACGGAAAACAATGTTTACATATGAAAATAAGATCAAAGACAAGCAAACAAAATGCAAAGTATAACTCCAATTTATTTCTTAATAAACTACCCGTTGAATATATATCTTCATCTGTTGTGCATCATATTTCATATGTCATTCCAACCTTGATAAGCCTCTTACGAGGGATAGCCATCAACTCGTCCCTCTGTTGAAAGTTCTTTCTCAAAAAGTTATATGTATTGACTATAATCTTATTCAAGATTGATGATTTTGGATCTGCCACCACCTCTGTCTCCCCTAGCATGTATACCACACCTTTTTCCAATGCCTTGTCTATAAACTTTATCTCATTTTCAATTCCTTCAACCACACCCAGTGATTGAATTGGATCTAAAGAGGCATATGACAAAGATAAATCTTTTTCTTCATTATCAGACACTTGTTCATACACTGTTGTTATTTCAAGCTCATGCATATAATTACTTTCTTGTGTAATAAATTCTTTTAGATGTTGCACCAATTGAGACTCAAACTCCATAGAATCTCCAATTACATCATTATAACCATGCCTAACAATGCAACGAAATATTTTGCATTCCCTCGACTCCACGTATCGAAATAGAAACTTCTCTTCCAAAGCAACACTAGTAATTGGAATTGCCTTAATGGAGACAAACAGAACAACTGAATGAATGGATGGTATGTTGGCAATGAAGTGTGGGAATATTGGAGGAATTCCTTGTACAAGCTCTGAATACAAAACGCCAATTCCAGGCATGCGATTTGTGTTCAGATCATTCACCAATTTTAATAAATACTCAGAGGGGACTTTGTTCTTGAGTTCAAACATGTACCTTTCTTTTTGTACATAAAACCATGTTCCCATTACCATAGTGAAGATGACTGCAGATACTAAAGGAAGAAAACCACCTTCTGTAAATTTTACCATTTGTGCTGATAAATAAACCAACTCAATACAACCAAATGGTATACAAAAGAGAGCTACTTGCCATATGCTTTTCTTCCATACAATCAACATTACAACAGAAACCAAGAATGTTGTGATGGCCATATCACAAACTATTGCAACCCCTGCATCAAACATAAAATTTGATATTGTCATAATATTGTTCCTTTTACATATACTAGTAAATAAGGGCGGGTGCAAAAAAAAGAAAGTGTGGAGACAATAAATTAGCCTATAAAATTTTAAAAGAGTAAATGCCTGAAGTGATCCTTGAATAAAAACACGAATATATACTCGTTTCTTAAAAATGTTAAATGTCAATTATTTTATTTCTCCATTGGTACTAAAATATCTCTAAAAATGAATTAACCGACATTCAAAAATATTGTGGGAGCAAAATAAAATTTTAATATACATGTTAAGGTAAAAAGTATTTTAAGGGGCAATTGACCCTATTTTCTTCAACCTAGATTCATCCCTACTATTCAACCAATCATGTGCAAGATTGTACAATTTTTGTGGAAAAGTAGCCAAAAATATATAGAAGTGTAAAATTTGTCATCTGTCTGTAAGGAAACAAAAATCTTTAGAATATATAAATATACAAAGAACGCATAATATATATTATATAAATGTGGTTGTTTGCGTGCATGCGTGCGCGCGTGTGTGAGAGAGAGAGAGAGGCATAATTACCATATGCGTTACTAAGTTTTTCTGAGGTTCTAAATAGAGCAGTAACCACAATACACGCAACCATTAGCATATAATTGATTTCAGGAATATAAACTTGGCCT
>Ga0315913_1010821_pt1 | contig 10429 bp, 6 predicted proteins | sample MpolsnodulesMG_FD_207736 | JGI IMG/M metagenome (GOLD analysis project Ga0315913, IMG submission 207736) | Medicago polymorpha root nodule microbial communities from Los Angeles, California, United States - small nodules | ecosystem: Host-associated > Plants > Roots > Nodule | place: USA... | reverse complement strand
CAAGAACAAAGGATTCCAGATCAAACCACCAGTAGGGGTGATGGTTTCTGGAAAGGATGTTGTGCAGCTATATGTTGTTGTTGTGCCCTTGATATATGCTTTTAAGTTTGATTGAATTATTTATGGCATAGATTGTGATTGTTGTCATCACATTTTTTTTAACTCTGTTGTTTCGTGTTGTATTCTTTGTAGTTTGTAGAAGAATAAGGATTTTTATCTCTTTGGACATTATTTATTATTATGTAGTATTTATTTGTCCATTTGATGGTCTTTTTTGTTTCCCTTGTATTTGAGACTTTATGATGTACTTGCTTTTTGGGTACTAACTTTTTGTTATATTTACTCATTATAATGTAAAAAAAAAATCAATAAAAAAATAATTATCACAACATTTGCGATGGTAAAGTGTTTAGCTTGTTTTCTAGCACAGATAAAGATAATACTCCAAAAGTGCTCAATTGTTATCCTTTGATAAACCCTAATTTGCCTCACTCCTCTCTAAAAAAAAACTTTGATGAAAAATTCAAATATATAAAATTGGATGCATGGGTTGTGGCTGGCACATGGGATGGTGCACCTCGCGCACGGGGCAGAAGCGCGAAAGGCACATCCATATGCACCTCATGCGTGTTTTTGTTGCTTCACACATGAGGCAGAAGCCTAACATCTTCAGACTTTGCGATTTTAATGCCAAGAATTTTCAATCAAACATCAAAGTTGATCATTGTATTAGCTAGAATCTTTGAAGTCCGGATGCTTCAAAATGGATGATGTATCATGCACTGATACTTACCTGATACGTATCGGAGGAGTATCCGGAGATTAAATTTTATTTTTAAAAAAGAATAATTAACCGATACTTTCCAGATACATCGAGGACACGTGAGGGATATGTGGTGGAAAACTGATACGTTTGGGATACGCGGTGTTTCTATTAATTTTGGGATATATGTAATTGACTAAGTAATGATGTTCTCTTTTTGTGATATATCATTATATGAAATCTACTAATTGTCACTTTCTTTATTATCAATATTACTTTTTTTATTATCAATATTACTTATATTTATATTTCTGATGTTGTCCACTACTTTTTGTGTCTTTTTGTTGTTTTGAGAACAGTACTATTTTTTATTGTCATGTGAAGACAATTTCATTGTTGTGCCTTATTGTTGTTTGATGTCTTTGGTCTAAGTTTTGCACCAATTTTTTTTGCTTTTGAGTTTTAGTCCATAGTTTATATATTAGTTTTAATATTTAGTTTAAATTTAATTTTTTATTAAAGTATCCCGATTTTATCGTATCTTGAATTTTAAAATTTTCTAGTATTGATATTGTATCGTATCGATATTGTATCAAATATCTGGACTTTATTGGCTAGAATCAACTTGGTTCTCTCATATTGTTTTCTCAACATTCTGGTTTAGTACATGCAAGTTTTTGAGCAATCAATCTACCTAAACATTATGGCTTAGCAAAGTTAAGTTTCTTGAGCAATAGAGGATTTACAATGAAGATCTGACGTTCATTGGCTTTTCGGAATGTATGTTCGTAATTTCTATATAATTTCATTTTTATTTCTATCAATTGATCTTAGTTTCTCTAAGTATTTTTTTCAGGTTAAATAAGTAAATGATCTTCTTAAATACATAATAATTTAAGTTTTTTTGTAATAAATAACACAATAAGTTAAGTTTTTTGTAATAACTTAATGTATAATAAAACTATTATGTTATTTTTTATCATGGATATCCCCTAAAAACGCTTATTAGTCCCTCATAAATTTGTACATAACAAAAAACTTTGTGTAAAAGAAAACTATTTTTAGTTTTATGGGAAAAAAGTAAGTATAAAAAATTTTAAAAATGCATAATTGACAAATTATACTCTCAAACAAACAAAATAGTGCTTAAATTTATTTTTATAAAACTAAACTATATTTCATTTATTCAAATTGATATAATACATCAACACAGTACAAATTCAAAGTCGTTAAAAACTAAAAGGTTTATTCTACAAACAAACTAAACGACGGCTGGTCGAAGGAACTTTCACACATATTGTATGCCTACAAATATAGTTATACTCAAATCTCCCAAATATTCATGTATTTATGTCTGCAACATTGATGATGCTAAAATCGTTGATTGGATTTACATTTGATCGAAGTTGATCTTTCAACTTTAATCAAATAAACATCACACTAAAATAGAAAACAGAAAACATACCGTACAAAAACAGAAAATCAAAATAATCAAAGTCATGCAAAGACAATGAAATCACAAACAAACGAAGACAAAATATATGAAAATCCATCAATTATGTAACTAGAAGAGAAAGAAAAACAATTTATAAATTGAACTAAAGATAAATGTAATACTGCTTCTCTCAAAAGTTAATGGATACTCTTCCTACTCATTCTTACTAGGTAGATGAGTATGACTGCTAGATATTTTTGTGATACCGACCATTATGATGAGTTGACAAAACAATATAATCTAGAAAATTCAGAATACTTGGAATCATACGCGTGGAAAACCTTGAATATCTGTTTGGAAACATAAAGAATAAGGAACGACAAATGTGTCACGAATCAAAGCACGTAGCGTATGAAGCTGAATTGTAATTGTAATTGTAAACTCCGTCTTACACTTTCCTTACTCTTTCCTTTCCCACCTGAAACGTGTTTATCCAAACACGTCATTCCAAATTAAACCTATATATATACACACACATTATTCCTTCTATTATACTTTACAATATCACATAACTACCAATTTCATAATCTTCCTTATCTTTCAACAACAACTCTTTGAAGACTTTGATATTTTAACTTCATCATCATCAACATGAGTAACTTCAACAATCAACAACAAGCCCCTGTATCATATCCACCACAAGCTCCATATGTAACTGCCCCACCACCTATGGGTTATCCTTCCAAGGATGGCTCTCAAGGGTACCCTCAACAAGGGATTCCAGACCAAACTACATCCAGGGGTGATGGTTTCTGGAAGGGATGTTGTGCTGCTATATGTTGCTGTTGTGCCCTTGATATTTGCTTTTAAGTTATTATGATTGAATTATTGTATAGCATAGATTGTGCTTATTGATTGTTATGTTACCACAGTTTTTTATCCCAGTTTGTTCCTATTGTATTCTTTGTAGTTTGTAGAAGAATAAGGCTTTTTTTTTATATCTTTTTGGACATTATGTATTTATTTTTCCATTTGATGGATGTTATTTGTTTCCCTTGTATATCATACTTTATACGTTATGATGTACTTTTTTTGTAGTAAAACATATATATTTGGTCATAGTAATATAATTTTTTATCAATAATTCTTTTTCTATCACAGCATGTCAAATGGTGGATCAATATATATAATACAGTGGTGACTTTCTGACTTGTGAGTATCTAAAAACTAACTGAAATATTTATAAATCAGAATTGCACAGATTCAAGGAAATAAATATTTTACACAAAAAGAACAAGAACAATTAAAATAGGCTTCAGAATATTTTATTGCAAAAAGAAATAAGTACAATCTTATGATATGATGGCAAATATAACCAACCAGAACCCAGAAGTACTAAACAATTCAACAACGTTATCAAACCGGTTTCCAAAACTAAAATCAATAGTGTTAACACTCCTATTGGTTAGGTATTTGACTGAATTCATATTTTTTAAAAGAAAATAAAAATCTTAAATTTCTGGATTTAGTCTTTTTTCAATTACCATCCTCATTCATTATAAGCATTGTTACAACAGAAAACCCATCTGTATGAAACATCATCTTGCCTCAAACAAGTTAACCAAATACATGTTCTCCTCAAACAAACCTCCATATTTTAGAATATAAATAGTTTTAGGAGGATTAAATATTTTAGGGCCAAATTTGCTTAACTTCTAAGATGTTATAGACTTGAGAAAAACATTAAAATTATAGACAAGATTTTATCTTGCATCGCAAGCCACTGAAAACACCGTCCTCGCCTACGCACCACCATGAACAAATCCCACAAATGAACCCCTCCCTTTGTTGTTTACTATCCCTCAAATGTGAGCAAAACCACCATTGGAGCTTCTTCCTTTCAACCCCTTTTCAAAAACGGTCCATCGCTCAATAGTTTCATCAATGAATGCAACATTTGGCAAGAGTTGTTTACAGTATGAATTATGAAATGCCTCGCTGTAGAGCAAGATTGCTGGACCAATTATTGCTGAGGTGACCAATGAATGAAAACAAATGATGGTCGAGTTGTTTGCTCGCATTCTAAACTCAATCAGCATAAAATACAATTTCAACAATAGGAAACCAACAACAATGTGAAAACAAAAAATTGACAATCTTCTACATCTCACAAAAATGGTTCCCAACAGTTTTTTCCCTTCCGACATACCTACTAAATTAATCTCAGGTTTTTATAAAAGCTATTTCTTGTAGTCTTTCTCTTGATCTGTCTTTCCTTCAACTCAGAAGGGGGGCAGGAGGGACATCAAGGGTGATACCAGCTTGGATTTGGCCCCAACCAATGAGACGCCAATGCTTCTCAACACGTCTACTAAGAGCAATCTTCTCACCCTTGCTGGTGCACACAGGGGAAGTAAGTTGCAACTTTGCCAAGTCATTCTTCACAGCGGTAACTTTGGCACCTGTTGACATTGATCCTATGTTCAACATTAGTATTTCTTGTTTCGTCAGCTTTGAGACCTTTCCTTGTCTCTCAGAACCTTTAGTCCGGACACCAAGAAGCCGTCGAAGCAAGAAAAAGTTTACCTGCAAAACCATGTGCATAGTTCATTTTAAAAAATAAAAAATAAAAAAAAATAGTGTTTCCTTTCCAGCACAATAGGGGGAACCAAGTGCCATAACAGAAAAAAGATCAACACTAGTGACACTGAATTAGTACCAAGTGTAAAGGGCAGCACTTCGGTGCCTTTTGGGCGCCAAAGGCACATGCCTTTGACCCAATCAGACCCTGCCACCTATCATTGCATTATTTAAAAAATAAAAAAAATGAAAACTTTGTTTTTAGAACAGAAAAGAGAGAAGCATAACAACACGGTGTCTTCCTCCACACTTTCTCCCTTTGCCACTTCAACCTTCAACACACCACCCCCGTTTTATCCGCCGTCAGCCCCCTATGACCGCTTCCTCCGCGCCGTCATTATTTCATGTTCTGCTATCTTAAAAGAAACTTGAAACTGAATCTGTATCACAGTATTTTGTAGGGTCATTTAATTCAAACAACTCCAATCCAAAATCTCAAATTCCAAATCAATTCAACCAATTTCGATCCCTGTTTTTTTTTTCACGGAAACTGAAACTGGAATCTCTTATATTTTACAAATCTCCATTTAATTCAAACAATTACAATCCTAAATCAATTCATCAGTCCACTACTCAAAGATAACAATCCCAAATTGATTACACTGTATAACAAAATTCATTAAATTTGAAAATAAACTGAGAAGACGGGAGGAGAGTGGTGGCAGATGACGGCGTCGAAGAGCAGCTGCGGCACTTATTTATGGTGGTTGAAGGATAGGGTTCTGGGTTACGTCTGCAAAATGTTACGCTTCATTCTCTCTTTTCCGTTCTACAAACCAAGTTTTCATTTTTTTATTTTTTAAATAATGCAATGACACGTGGCAGGGTCTGATTGGGTCAAAGGCATGTTCCTTTGGCGCCTTAAAGGCACTGAAATGCTGCCCAAGTGTAAATTATCTAAAGACTTCAGAGAAATGGACATGTTGATCTTTATCCTGATTTGTCTTATGAATTGATAAACCAAGCGAGAGAAAAGTAGGTGTAGTCACTTACCTCAAGTTCCACAAAAACATCAGGCAGTGATCCAACCTCTCCAAGAACTTGCCCTACCAACCTGTCAGCACGTGTCAAAGTGGGATCCATTGTTGTTCCAACACCAATTAGGCCTCCAGGAACTGCAAATTGAAGCTCATTTTGTTCAGCAAATAGAGAAACAATTCTGGAGTAGATCGGTGTGCATCGGATATTTCCACTCTCGTCTTTAACAACTATTCCAGGTCGAACTTCGATGAATTGGTTGACCTTTAAAACACCCTGCAAATAACAAATTATAAGATGTGCTTAAAAAGAATGTGTTATATGTCTAATCACAAACATGGCTCCAGATCAACGGGCACATGATCTCAGCTAATTGGAAATTGATCATAACATATTCAATTGATTTAGACAAAAAAACCATCAAGTCCAGTCCCATTTTCCTGTTTGGAAATAAAATGGCAAATGGAGTCTTTCACGTTATTCTAAAAATTGGATGTATAAGGTTTTCTAGAAGAAAGAAAGATGTAAAAAATTACAAGGCCTTTTTTCTCACTTATTGATCATCCATGTATCATATTGCACGTTCTTGACCTTATTTTCACAACACATTGAAAGTCTAGAATAAATGTTATAAATCAAGGCATTGTAAAGGCAAAAATCTTTCCAAACAGTAATAGAACTGAAAATACTAAGAGCCTGTTTGGTTTGAGAAAATACATATTTTCATTTCCACTTTTCATTTTAATTGCAAAAACTTCCATAAAATATATATTTTCATTTCCACTTTTAATTTTAATTGCAAAAGCTTCCCCTTGTTTTCACTCTGTTGTCTTTTTTCAAATATTTTTATGGAAAACAAGGTTCAAAGTGAAAACTACTGAAAACAAGATACAAAGTGAAAACAAAGGGGCAGTCTTACGATTAAAAATGCTATGAGCATATGGAAAATTGTTCAATTAAACCATACACAACCTAACATCTGCAAGTCAGGTCATTGCAAATTAAGCATGTTTTTTGGAATATTGACCAAAGAAAGACTTACCCTCAGAATACTTCCACCAGCTACACCTCCTTTTATTTCATCAACCTCATAACCAGGTTTATTGACATCAAATGACCGAATTACTATCATATTAGGTGGAGAAGTGAAGTTCCGTTCAGGAATTGGGATCTTTTTCACAATGTACTCACACACAACATCAATATTATACTTCAATTGTGCTGAAATAGGTACTACTGGTGCATTATCAGCAACAGTTCCCTGGGAAAACACCAAAAAACGGGAAGAGTATCATTTATGTTGTTCAAAAGAGATTAACTTGTATAATTATACCTCTTCATAGAAAACTTACTTGTATAAACTTCTGAATTGCTTCATGCTGGTTGATAGCCACATTTTCTTGAATCAAGTCTACCTTGTTCTGAAGGATTATTATGTGTTGTAGACGCATAATTTCCACAGCAGCTAAATGCTCAGACGTTTGTGGTTGAGGGCAACTTTCATTAGCTGCAATGAGTAGCAAAGCTCCATCCATGATTGCTGCTCCGTTAAGCATAGTAGCCATGAGAATATCGTGTCCCTGCAGAAATTGGAACAATAACACAAATATCACAGATGTAAAAAAAAAAGATAGCTAAAGATGTGTTCAATAATATAGCATAGATTAGAAACCTGTAGCCTCCTAATTTACGTAAAGGATACCCATATGGAAAGAAAAAAAAGAAAACCACACCATATGTAAAAGAGCAAGGCAAAAAATGTTACAAATTTATAGGTGCTCCTATAGCACCATAATCCTCTTAACTCCATTGAATGCAAACCACTTTAATTGCATTAAAAAATGAACTTCAGCGAGAGACAGCGTTGGCTTACATAGGTGGCCTTGGGGGCATACATTTAATTTAATAGTACATATACATGCAATACAATACACATATCTTCCAGTGATTAAAGAATTGAGAGATAATTCGATAAGGAGAGCAAACAATTACAAGGGAAAACAAAAGTAAAATAAAACCAAATGTGCAGAAATATGAAAGCATATTCCCCTACATCATATCCAGAATCTTACGAAGTAATGCCTAAAACAACCTTATATAACAAATGATGGTTCAGGACCTTACCGGGCAATCAACAAAAGAAACATGTCTCAGCAATTTCATCTTGGAATTTTCAAACCCAGGTACATCACACATAGGACTATCTTCCTTTCCACTTCCATAGGCCCTACAGGAAGGGAAAAAAATTGATCACATCACCAAAAGATGAATGATCTAATACTAAAATGACAAATCTAAAATAGGATGAATGATCTAATACTAAAATGACAAATCTAAAATAATACCCACTTGTAGGACATAGGCCTTGGACACCGTTCATCTTCACACTTGTATATTTTTGCATTCGCATAGCCAAGCTTAATTGTAATGTTACGTTCCAACTCATTTTTAAATCGAACAGTCTGTAAAACATTCATGGGAAAACAGAGGTCAACAGTTTAACTATACATTATCGAAGCTCAAGGAAAATGTACTAAAATAAATGTATCATGGTAATCTATAATCCTTTATCAAAACTGCAAATGCAAAAAAAGGTAGAAAATTCAATTGATCTGAATATTATCAAACAACTATGTAACCACTAGGAGAAAATATCCAATTTTTGGAGAGAGGGCTTTTCCATAAACCAGATAGTTACACAAATGAAGCTAACTACACAATGTATCTATGACACACTAAAATCCATGTATTGAAACAAGGCAAAAGCATACGTCATGTATCAGCTTAGTAATTGGATTGAGAAAAATATTAATTGCTGGTGATGCCAAGAAACACTACATGGATTTCGAAAATTATAAATTGTAGGCGATGAGTCATGATAATGAGTAAATGCTATATACTTTCTTTCCGTTTGAAACAATTCACCTTGATGTAAATAGATCCATCATTTAGAATATTTCCACATACTATATACCATAAATTACATATTTACATATTATGATGTACAGTTAAACACCACTATCCTTAGCCAAACACCCCCCCTAAAGAAGTAGAGAATGACTTGATACATGGGCATACCTGAACACCTGATATTGCTTTCACAACTGTTGACTTTCCATGTGCCACATGACCTATGGTGCCTGCCAAGATAAATTTCATTACCGATCAGCATCAATAGTCATCGACAAAAAAGCACACGTTTTTTTCGTTGAATTTCTACATTCTAATGTAATTGCAGCAAATTTGAACATGTTCCTATAAAAATATTGAAATATATATTACCAATATTGATCGTAGCCTGACGGGATATGACTTCAGGAGACAGCGGATGCAATTTGTTGACATCCAACGTACTCAGGTCTTGTTCCATCAACCCCCTCCGAGCCATTTTGACTGCAATTGAGTGAAAAAACTGATTCATGGCACAATGTTTGATATTAAATTACAAGGCAAGAAAACTGTATAAGACCCCACATTTTTGTTGTAAAAATCTGTATATAAATAAATATGACACAGCCTATTTCTCTTAAGTTTTATTTTATGATTATGATTACAAATTTCTATACCCAAAAATACACATTGATTGTTCTCAAGCACCTTGAGATTTCAGAGATTTATAGATTGATTCCTAAAATTTCAATTTAGGAGTAAAACCCTACAACTATAGTAAGTCTGTGAAATTGATAATGTAATTTTTCATTCAAAAAAATGCATTAAATCATAAGGAGCTTATAAAACACAAATCAATAGCATGAAGATATGAAAATTCACAACAAAAAAAATAATAATAATAAATTTGAGAAAAATAAAAGCAAATTAAGGATTACCAGATAGTGGGATTTGAGAGTGGATGAGAAGAGGAGCTACAGTGAGTAAAATTTACTGTAAATAGCAAAGAAGAAAGCTTTATCGTTTAAGATTGTAGAAACAGCAAGAATCTCTTCGAAATCGGTTGTATGAGTCGAGGAATCGAAGAAGATTCTTGATGTATGTGGTTTTGGGGGTGGCTAGGTTTTTTTGTCGAGTTCAGTAACAGAAGAAGAAGCAGATGGGTATGTGGGTATTTCGTTTTATGGGTTTCGGGTTGGTTATTATGGGCCAAGCATGTAATATGGAGTCCAATAAGCACACTGGCATACTTTTCTAGTCGAGTAAGACTATAATACCTCGAAAAATTGCTCCTAAAGAGATTTAATATTGTTGTACTTTCATGATTGAGTTTGAGCTCAGGTCCTCGGTTTAAGTTAGAACAGATCTTGTATCATCCTATCTAAGTGATATTCGGTATTGTTAAAGTTTCTTTGTTATCAGTTATTTTGTTGACAAATCTTATCTAATTTATGTATAAAATAGTAATATATATTATGGAATTTTCCATAGTTTTAAAACTCGGTTCGGACCGGTCGGACCATGAACCGGTGGATAGGCCGGTTCGAGCCAACGTTTGGATCGGTCATGCAGTTAACTCGGTCAAAACCGGTAAAAACCGGTGACTCGGCCGAGTTGTGGGTCAGACCGGTTCTCCATTTTTATTTTATTTTTTTGCTTTTAGCTTTACAAAAACGACGTCGTTTTGGATTTTTCAATTAAAAAAAAAAGAAAAAACTGGAATT
>Ga0315913_1010820_pt1 | contig 10429 bp, 5 predicted proteins | sample MpolsnodulesMG_FD_207736 | JGI IMG/M metagenome (GOLD analysis project Ga0315913, IMG submission 207736) | Medicago polymorpha root nodule microbial communities from Los Angeles, California, United States - small nodules | ecosystem: Host-associated > Plants > Roots > Nodule | place: USA... | reverse complement strand
CACTTGGGTGAGTCATGTTCATGTGGTACCAAAGAAAGGTGGAATGGCGATGGTGGCTAATGAAAAAAATGAATTGATACCCACCCGTACCGTCACCGGTTGGAGAATATGTATAGATTACCGGAGGTTGAACCAAGCAACAAGAAAGGATCACTCCCCATTACCATTCATGGATCAAATGATAGAGAGGTTGGTTGGCCAATCCTTTTATTGCTTTTTGGATGGGTATTCGGGGTACAATCAGATTGCGGTATCTCCGGAAGATCAAGAAAATGTTGCCTTCACTTGTCCATTTGGTATGTTTGCTTATAGGAAAATCCCTTTTGGGCTGTGTAATGCGTCGACGACCTTTCAAAGGTGTATGCTCTCCATCTTCTCTGACATGATAGAGAAGAACTTTGAGGTATTTATGGACGACTTCTTTGTGTTTGGTAAGTCTTTTGATCAATGTTTGTTTCACCTAGATGATGTTCTTTAAAGATGCACCGAAACTAACCTCCTTTTAAATTTGGAAAAATGTCATTTCATGGTAACTGAGGGTATAGTTTTGGGGCATAAGATAAGTGGCAAGGGCATCCAGGTGGACCAAGCCAAAATAGAGGTTATAGAGAAACTTCCCCCTCCTGCTAATGTTAAAGGAGTAAGGAGTTTCTTGGGGCATGCTGGTTTCCACCGGCATTTTATAAAGGATTTTTCAAAAATAAGCAAGCCCCTTTGTAACCTCTTAGTCAAAGAAAATTATTTTAATTTTGATTCTGAATGCTTAGATGCTTTTTCTTTGATTAAAAACAAGTTGGTGACTGCACCAATAATCATTGCACCAAATTGGGATTTGACTTTTGAACTTATGTGTGATCCAAGTGATTATGATGCTGGCGCAGTCTTAGGCCAACGAAAGAAAAAAATATCCATGAAATTTACTATGCAAGCAGTCTTAGGCCAATGAAAATCCATGAAATTTACTATGCAAGCAAATTTACTACCATTCCTTCTGCATCAACAGCAAAACCAACACCATCTTCAATGATGTCCCACAACACATCACCAACACAAATTATATGGTTGTACATCTTGCTCGTCCACCATGAAAACTGAGTAGCATCTCCATTGAAGGATAAAGGTCTCATAGAATAATTGTTCTTCTCAGTAGGGGAAGTGTTGTAATCATAGTTGACAATCGAATTGTTGTTTCTACCAGAACCAGTAGCTCCACTACCATTTTCATCAATAGACATGTTTTTCTCTCTAGATCTTCAGTTGTGGCACGATTAAGTGGTTGAGCACGGATAGTGCTCTGATACCAATTGAAGGTGAGAAAAACACAAGAAGAAGGGTTACATTATGTTGGCTTTTTCAAATTTTTAAGTGTTTTAACACTGGTTAGATTCTGAAGTTTTTTAGACTCTGACTCAGAGTCTGATAGCAGCGGTGTAAAACAAACACAAAGTTATATATATATATATATATATAGAGAGAGAGAGAGAGAGAGAGAGAGAGTGTGTGTGTGTGTGTGTGTGTGTGTGTGTGTGAGTGAGTGAGTGAGTGAGTGAGTGAGAGAGAGAGAGAGAGAGAGTGTGAGTGAGATAGAGAGAGAGCAGACACAAAGCAATTCTACCGGTTCCTCCTACAATCCAAGAGTAGTCCAATCCCCTTGCACTTTCAAGGGATTTTCACTATAATCACAATTGATTACAAATGCTCTAGGACATAACCAAGAGACTTCCTATGCTCAAGCACACAAGTAAGAGACTTCCGAATAATAAATGGCAATTAAAAGAGACTTCTTAAGAGCTTACAAATAAGAGAGTTTTCATACACTTAATATACAATCAGATGTGTAAACAATTACAAAACAGAACACACTCTTAGAATTTTAGGGCTTAGAATTTTTAAGATATGAACTTAGTAATAAATTTTTAAGTGTTCAATGCACTTTTGAATTTGAAAGAGTAAGGGCACAATTAAAATTGCAGAGTCTTGTTATTATTATTCAAGTCTTCAGCTCCTTATATATGCAAGGATTTGAGAGACGTTGAAGAGGTGTCAGAGCATTAAGAGTTATTGAGAAGCTTCAAATCAAAGACGTTGGAATATTGCTTGATGTGGATAATGTCGTTGATAGGACATTTGAAATTACTTTACTACAACTGAAATTATTCATCCATTCTTTTTGTCCTTGAAGTTCTTTGTTTGTATATGCACATGATCAGAATAAGACAAACTATACTATCTGAGTCTAATAGAGACATCTTCAGAAGAAGATAAAAGTCTGACGTGGCTTCTGGGTCCCTCGGAGTCTTATGTTTTTCAGAGTCTGATGGTCTTTAGAGTCGATGCAAATCTTCAGCTTCCCTTGTTTCCAATTCCAAAAGCTCTTTCATATATTCTCCAGATCCAAACTTGATTTTATATTATGAATTTTAATCTATGATCATGCACACCAATAAATATATTAGCATATATAATTGTTATTTAATACTTTGTTATCATTAAAACTTTAGAGGTATTGTACAAATGTATGTTAAGCACTGGTTGCAGATAAATGCCGTATAGGTCATTACAGTAATTTTCTAGTGTCAGTGAACAATTTAGTGTGTGAGATGAGCAATTTTCTCAAATTTTAACATTAACCACTCACTCCATTGTTAAAAAAAAGATCAACAACTCACTCAGGGCAAGCAAACCCCATATCAGTTCTACAGAACACCCAAAATCATTCATTTGCAACTCCAAAATGGGAGGTGGTGAAGAAAAGCATCTCGAAGACTGTTCTGTTTCCAAGTTAGTTTCATTTCATTTCTTCTTTCTTTAATAATATATATTTCTCATCATTCATAAAACAAACCAATCTTATTTCATTCACCGATTCACTTAAACATAGTTTTAATTTTCTTTTATTCAGTAACGATTATTTGGTGTTTGCATAAACAATTGTTTATACCCAGTTTGCTGGGTAGGTGTTATGATTTGATTTTCTGATCTGGCGAGTTTCTTAGAGGGGAAACATAGATATAGGCGTTGAAAATCATTCAGTTAGAACCTAAGTTTTTTTTTTTAGGGATTGGCGACGGAGAAATTTTTTATTAATTAAAGTGGCACTAATGGTCATTTTACAACCGTTCCGTTCGGAGGGGATTCAAACTCAGTACCTTGATGTTTTAATCAAAAATACAATATTTCTATTTCATCTAGGTTTGGGTTAGTGTGGTCAAATATTAGCCATGGCGGATATCTGTGAAGAATTTTTGGGAAACTGCTATGCCCAATTTGTGATGGATTGCGGCGTCATGGGACCATACTTTGATACAACAGTTCCATATGTCGGCCTGCATGTCTGGTTTTTTGCTTTCCGCCATCAGCAACATTGATCTGGGTTAACGTTGTCAAATATTGGCCATGGCGAATATCTGTAGAGAATTTTTAGAAAACTGATATGCCCGATTTGTGATGGATTGTGGCGCCAGGGGACCATACTCAGATATGGCGGTGCCATATGTCGGCCGATATGTCGTATTTTTGGCTTTCCTCCATCAACAACAATGATTTGGGCTTTGAGTTGGAGTGAGGGTGGTGTCTCTTTTAAATGGTTATGTTTTGGTTTAGTCGGGATGTCTGCAATGGTTATGTTTTGCGTTAGTCGGGATGTCTGCAGCTGCAGAAGGAATATCCATAGTATGTGTTAGTGGGTTAAGCTTGACTCTATTGTTGGATACTCGTCATTCTTCTTGGCGATTTTGTTTATTTTATTCATTTCTTTTACTACATTTTAAGTTTGTTTTTCTGTTATGTTGCAAATGCTATATTCGAATGTGAATTTTGTTTGTAATGTTACGGAACATGGAAAATTTGCAGTGCATTGGGCACTTGGGTATTCTCGGTAGCAGGAGCTTTGCTGGCAATTCCAGTAGGGATAAAGCGCAAATCTCTGGCACCCCTTGTATTTTTTGGCACCACTGGTACTATGCTGGATATTATTATGGGAATTACTGCGTGTGAAAGGGAACATGCCGAGCGACAAATGCAGCTACTTGAAGCTCAAAATGCTGCAACCGAAACTTCATTGGAGGAGACACATACCGATTCATAACCTCTAAATATCTTGATGTTATTAATGTTGTCGAATTTGTTTGGTCATGTAATTGTAACAAACTAAATGCAATTTTCTGGCAGCCTGACCTAATGAGCTTTCAATTTATGTTTGTTGTTGCCCTTTATCCTCCAACACTGTAAACAAAAAGGTGAATAACCGAATGAGAGATGTTCTTAGTTTATTTATTTGTAGAGATTTCAGAAAATTTTAGTTCTTTCTTTTTCCAGTGTTAACGGTAATGGAAAAAAGGCTTAATTGCATTCTTTATAGCATAGCTACCATACCATAGTGTGTATGTTTGGTTCAATTTTTCGATGAGTCAAAATTTATTCTGGAGGTATATAATTGATTTTGACATGTTTGATTCCTCTAGACTAAGATTGATTTTACCCTTGGAATTTATTTTAACTTGAAGAACTTCAGTTAGGAAATCAATTAGTTGATGCTGAGATGATACATGCACTAGTTTAAAGAAGCCATATTGGATTTACATACTCTAATAAAATGACAGTCAATATCAATGTGTTTGGATATGTGATTGTGTGTGAAACTGCTGGCAAGCAGTATTGACTATTGAGGATTGACTATCACAGACCATTGTGGAATTCATGGGATTTTCCAAGGCACAGAGCAACTGGCTAATCCATAAGAGTTTAGAATTGAGGGTGGTCTATATATTATATGCTCCTGCATTAATTTTACAGCTGCAATTTGCTTTTTGGATTTCCATATTCTAAGGCTTGAGCCATAAAAAAGTTGAATCGAGTTTCTATATACTTGACAGCTCCCTCAATCTTCATGAATTCTATAAGTATTGCATAAGGTGATGATTGGCTTGCAAATGAGGCGTTCTTGGTTTTGCCGTGATTTAGTTTAATCTATTTACAGTATATGTTATGTCTTATATGCTATATCAGGACGAAATATGGTGAGATAGATCAGTTTAACTATCAACCCTCTATAGAGAGAAAAGGTCTATAAAAAAAATGGTTTCAACCTAATGAAGCTAATGTCAGTCAAAGATTAACAGGTATATTTCCTACGACAGAGGTAAATCACCTTGCGAGAATGAACCCTCTCTAATCCAAGAAAGTAATGGTGGTCTCCAATATCCTTGAGCTTAAAATTGGCTTGTAATAGTTGAAGTTTGCACCAACAATGAGTATATAATCTGCATTATTCGATAAGAATGAACAGATTTGAACTTGTCTGCTTTGTAAAAAGGGAATTGTCATGAGAACATTGAATGAATCTCTGAGCCATTATGGTTGTGGAGAACTTGTTGAGTTTGCATACCAAGTTCTCTCCCTTAATGGGACATCCAAGTGCTAGAACTCTTCGGAAATATCCCCATGAATAAAGACGTTATTCATGTCAAGTGGTATCAATGACCATTTTAATGGACACCATGGCTAAAATAACTCTTTTTTTCTCTAAAGAAAGTGGTAAACACCACATGAAATTCACACACAATTGCAAGTTCGAATTAGGGTAACCTAAGAATATCGGCATTGCCAGTTGAACTAGATCTTAAAGACTCTAAAGTGCAAATCTGATCACCTCTTGGACAAATACAGGGTTAGGCTTGTTGCAAAGTGTTGTATCCGTCAAGCAGGAATTGATTTCATTGAGACAAGAGTCTTGGATCATTGATTCAGGTGCAACTTCCAACATTTGTGTCTCTAGGACCTTTTACTTATTCAAGACAATTATCAGTGTCTGTTACTTTATCTATAACAAAATATTTGTGTTCATGCTATAGGGACGATTAATAGCAGTACATTTCTTAATATTGATTAAAACTTGTCCCTTAGAAATAAAATCAACTTTAACCTGTCTGCACATTAGAATTCTAGTAACTGAAATGGTTGTCCCCTTTCTAAATTCAAAAGATTGCCGTTCAATGATTTGATACATATTGGACTTTTTAAATCAGAAATAACATAAAATCATTCTCTTTTCATTGAATTCATGAAAAAATAAAATGGGAATAAACAATATACAAAGGGCCTTATATACAGCTGAAGTCATAGAACTCAACAATTAATGTACCACTAACTAACTAACAGAAGCTAAACTAACTTGTAACAAAATTCTAAAACGATCTAACAATATTTTAACCTTGGTTCTAATCGACTGTATTCTAGAATTTACAGTTTTGAAGATGCAAAACGAGATGTGAAAGTTCCCAATAGATGAAATCACTTGGTTCCAAAACAAGGCAATGTTGCAGAAACCAATTCAAATTTTCCATTTTCAACGTCTAAGTTAGGATCAACAATGATCTCCAATTTCAGAGGACTGTTCTTTCCTTGCTTCAGCAACAATTTTAGAAAAATTAACCAGACATGATAAAAGTTGAATGGTTTAGTACAAAGATGTTTTCCCTCCAATTCCAAGCTCTTACCCGACTCTAATGAACTGGCACTTGTAAGTCCTTCCCGAGTAGGTCTAAGGTCATTAGAAAGTCTTACATTACCATCTTTATCCTTGCATTTACTTTTTAGACCTGGATTTTGGTTAAGCATTTGTTCTCTATAGCTCGAATAGACGTTTTCAGCCTTCATGTTCCCAAACAAGATTTCTGCTGCCCTGTTCTTGACGAGAACCGGCATAAAATATGATTCGTCCCACACATATAACTGCCAAAATTTGCATCAACAAACAAAGGGATTAGTTAAGCATGTTCAAGATTGCAATTTTAAAAGAATATCACAGTTAAAAATCAGATGTATAAAAATACTTAATTCCTAATTTATGAAACGAATAGGGACCACATATACATATTATCTTACACTTGAGATATCTTAGATACTTTAAAGTGGCTGGCATAATGCATAGCTATTGATCAGTTTGGCTATGGATAAATTATTTATTTCATTTATCAAAATGATTGACTATGGGCACATGGAATTAACAGCAAGAAGCTATCTTTCTAATTTAATGTGACTATAATAAATGCAGCAAACAAATAAACCTCAAAAGTCAAACAAATGTTAGAATATGATCACATTCACAGTTAAGAGAAACTAGTAACTATATTTACCATGAAAGGTCTATATATCGAGCATACTGCATGGAGGCGGGTTGGACTTTTCGAACAAACTAGTGGAAAAGCATTTTGCTCAGATCTGAAAAGGGGAAAGAATTATCACTGATCATAATGGAAGGCATAACAAGGCTTAAGTTACAATTATAATCAAAAGTTATACTCTGAATCTAAGGGCGAACCACATAGCTGGCAGCCAGTGCACAAGAGATCTTCCTCAGATTTGGAACATCTCCTACTTAGGAAAATCTTCTCTTTCCCAGTATCACCAGGAGTCTTGGCGTTACGTAACGGAACAATTTCACATATCGATGCAAGGACAGTAGTCTTGCACGATGTTGTTAGCTGTGAGATCTCCATAAGTGAACAGCACTCCGTAGGCTCTCTCTCTTCAAGAACCGTCCAGTTTCTAGGGAGGTACTCTATTTGCTGTATACATTACATAGATTCATTAGTCTATCTAAATCATGCAGTACATGAAAAAGCATACTATTGATCAAAGTAGTGTCTGTAAGTGAAGGAAATCAGCTTATTGATGAATACCAACTAACCAGATAGGTATAGAGATGTTAACATTTTACATTAAAATGAAAGAATTTGCTAGCTTACACAATCGGGCTTACAAAAGGTAACTAACATTTCAAAACAACAAACGTACACAAGGACACAACCCCACTCCTCAAATTTAGACAAGGTTTGCAAGTATACCAACTTGAAACTTGTACCCATTTCATCTCTTTTAAATACACCTATGCTATCGTGTTAATCTTCAAACAACAAAGGTCCTAACTTCCTCCAAACTGTATAATAATGTGTGATAAAGGCAGCTTATAACAACATCAATCTTAAAGCATATCTGCAGCCATTAGATGTAGTGTGTGAAGTGTTAATGTTAATTTTTTCGAACTCCCAAGATATCTTCACAGTTTTTTTAGTATGAGATGCTCTTTGACGCAGTGTGGAAATCAGTAAGTTGACTCCCTAGCCGGTTGAATCCCTCATCATTGCACTAGTGAAAAGTGTACTTGCAAAGACACTATAATGTCTAACTGAGATAAGGCTATTTTGCAAGGTTTTTAGTGAAAGTAGTAAAGTGGTAAGGGGTTTACTCCTTATTTATATAGCATTGAAAGTCCGACAGATACTATAGTTGAGTGATTTGATTGGCTGATCATATTGGCCTGACTTCTCGCAGTCAGTTACGGGTGGCACAGATCAGCTAAGATCAAGGAGCGTTGCAGGCTTATGCTGTTAAGATTGTCAACTTATCGTATATGACTTCATAAACGCCGAAATCAATTTATCATTCTACCCCACGGAAAGTCTTATATGACTAATAGAAGACTGGGGTCGTCCTCGGTCAACAGTGTAACACGGTCAATCCGGCAACACAAGCCCTCTAGACTCTAAAGCTATTTTTGTCTAATGAGTGTAATGTCCTAAAATTGTACTTCAGACTTGTTGCTCTCACATTTGCACAAAGTTGAACTATTGATTAACCTCAGTACACTCCTCACTCAATATATTGAGACTGCACTTATCTACGAGTGCTTTCTATTACATATATATTTAACATGTGAGCCTACATATATAATTAATTATGTATTATGTACAATTCATTATTCGATATCTAAAGAAACCCATTTTAAAGTAATCTAATAAGAGTCATGCATACAAAGTTTAGAAGCTCAAACCCCACAATTCCTTCATTTCATTATTCATATTCTTTATGCATCCAGATATGTTTCTACTCTCTAATTTTCTTCATTCCTTTGATAAGTTGACATGTAACATAACGAGCTCTATGATGGTTATCAGATTTATAGCCTCTCTTAAATTTCTAACAATTTCCACAAACAATATATGAACTACGAGATCCCTCAAGCTCACTTAGCAGCACTTGAGTCACTTGCTTAATGTGCTAATGAACAATGATAAACACATCACTCATTCACAAATTTTCACAAAAAAAGGTACTTTGATCTTATAAAACAGGAAAATGTCATCAGAGAACAGAAAAATGAATGCACTCATAATCATAATAACATTAGAGTACATTAATGAGGCACGCATCTAGAATCAACACAATGTAAACATGGACTATGATTATCTATTCATTTATTCATTTCATATAATACAAGAAACAACTACAAAGGCAGATAGAAAGGGTACTTTAGTAGACTGCAAGTTGGTGTTGCAGATGGTGGGCCAAGACTGACACACCCATTTTATAACCCTTCTTAGCTTCTCCTTCGTTGTTATCCCAATACAACAACCCGCTACCAACTCTTCAACATCTGTAAAAAAACTTATATCGTAAACATCATATTTTTATTGTTTTCAGGATTGAAATCACCTCCTATCCCTTCAAAGAAAACATATCACTTCAGAAAGAAAAAAAAATCTCAATTACTATCTTTCTAATAGAAGTGTTACATATTGATATTTTCATCAGACTAGAACTAGCTTAGATTTACCTCCTGTAGAGCAAGTAACCAAAATCAATTAACGAGAAAATCAACTATAGATATTTTGATACTTACATGATTTGTTATGGATGTGCATGTAAAATCATGTGTTTGAGAATATTTAATTTACTCTCTATCCATTCTCTTAGGCAGGTTCTACGGTCCACCTTAAGATGGACTAGTATCGTTTGGTGACAATCAACAAGACCCTTCAAGTAGAAGCTCGTAGTCTTCTTTGAAATTACGGTTGAAACGTTGACCTAATCAGTGTTGGTTGGACAAAAATAAGGAAAAAACGAATGAATTCCGCTTTTAGACACACATAGTCACATATAGTTTTTCCTTGTTTTTATCGAACCGACACTTATCAAATCATTGTCTTAATCGGGATGACGAAAAGGACATGAGCTTCTATTTACGAAAGACAATATCTATCATCATTAGAATTTTAAACAATTTTCAAGTGTTGGTCCACTTTGGGCCATCTATAAAAGTGGCCTAACTTAGATTTGTTTTCTTTCTTCTATTTGTTACATAAAGGTATGCGAGTTCTTCAGTGGACCATCTTCATAAATAGTCCATTGTGGACCAATACTTCAAATCATCAGAAACTTCAAAAACAATCGACGATACTACAAAAATAAAACTCACAACCCTTCTCATGTTTACGGCTAAGATGGCGATTTGATTGATGTCGGTTCAACACCAGCTACGTATTTATTATCCGCTACGAAGCATGTACACTCTTTGGATTAGGCGTGTTCCAGTATCAAACAAGTGTTGTGTCGTGTCGTGTCATGTCCATGTCGTGTTTGGTGTCCG
>Ga0315913_1010817_pt1 | contig 10430 bp, 2 predicted proteins | sample MpolsnodulesMG_FD_207736 | JGI IMG/M metagenome (GOLD analysis project Ga0315913, IMG submission 207736) | Medicago polymorpha root nodule microbial communities from Los Angeles, California, United States - small nodules | ecosystem: Host-associated > Plants > Roots > Nodule | place: USA... | reverse complement strand
AAACAAAACAAAATCAATAAAGAAATGTCTTATTATTTATATATTCACAATATATATTTATATCAATATCATGATACAAAGCCAAACCCAATCAATATAGATTGGCTATTAGGGCTTACTCCAACACCCCCATCGCAAGAATACGGTTGGAAATCAAGGTGATCACATTTTTCTATATTTCGTCAAGGTCTTTTACCCCGCTTCTCGAGATAGAACGACGGGCCAAAAGTGATGCTCATTGTCTACCTCGCATAGCGGGGAATATGCTCGCATCACAAACCAATTTCCCTAAAACTTAGAAAAATTGGGGCCTATAAATACTGAACCACTTGGTCAGTATAAAAACACATTTTGACTAGTAGATGAAGGTAGAAACACTTTTTCATAAGGATTGGAGAGACCAGAGACACTCGGGAGCCAAGGAATCATCAATTGATGATCCTTTTCTCATGTTCTTTTATTCGTATATAATTATGTGTTTAGAAATCATGAGGAGCTAAATCCTCTCTAGGTTTGTTCATGAAAGAGGAACTTCTTCATAATTATGTGTTCATGTAACTTTAAATGATTCTATCAATATTCAGTCAATTACTTTGTATTTTATTTGTTTAATCTTGTTCTTAATGCATTTTATGTGTTCAATGACTATTAACCTAACTTTTTCCATGAATCGATTCTAGGACAAAAAGAATTATTAAACCTAATTATGAGACTTAACTTATTTTGACTGTTCAATTATTAATTAGGTTTAAGACATAAGACAAATAATAATAGGTGCTTACTTTGGCGGTCTTAAATCTTAAATGGTTATGCTCAGCTAAGATATTAGGTCGTACAACCACTGAAAAGAGTTAGTGGCAAGACATTGGCCTAACTATTTTGTTCAAAGGTTATAAAATCAAATAATCAATAGTATTTGTGTTCATAGTTTGTAGTTACGCAAATGATTCAGAGAAGAAAATCTAACATGACCTAGTCGCTTCCTTACTCCCTCTTCAGAAATTAAAATTAAAACCAACCACTTTGTCACATGCAAACCACCCCATTTACTATGATTGCTTCTTTAAACAAAATTCACACTCATCGATAACATGTACTCCCTTCGCATTTTATCATAAATCATTTTGACATTTCTACATATATATGAATTATTTTATAGAATTATCTCTTATTAATGATATAGAAAAAAGAGATTAAAAGATTTGAAAGAAGAGAAAATAATAAATGATACAATAGTAACCAAAATTTGTATTGGAAAAGAGAATAATAAGCAAGTTCAATTCTACGGTTCAAATCAAATCAATTCTTCTAATTTTGTTATGTCATGTTCTTCCACAATTAAACTATTTCAACAACAAAAACATAACTATTTGAACATATTTTATTGATTGATTCTACGCTGTCACGCTTCTGTTCTTTCTCACGCTATTTGATTCCCTACCTGTGTAAGTGTCACGTTGACACTTTCTATGCATATATATCATCAACCACCCATTCCTGGTCCAAGAAAACGTCTAAAATCAATTATTATTATTGCATCAAATCTATTTGTATCATAATCCACGTGGAAGACAACTATCACCGCACCCAAACCCTAAAATAAAAAATAAGTAAAAGATAGATTATTCCCTTATTTGTTTTGTAAGAAGATTAATTAATTTTATTGATCCCTCAAAATTAAAAGATTAACTTTATTGTTTATTGTGACAAACCAAGTTTTTTTTCTAAGACAAATCAAATTTGTTAAACTTTGGTGAGGAGCGAGTCTTAAATAGAGACAGACACAAACTTAAATCAAATTTATTTGTACACACGTACATGAAAGATAAAATTTAAAAGAGAAATGATAAATTTTGGTAAGATATATCTAAAGTTTACATAAGCAACTATTCTCTCCTTTAATTCTTAACTATTGTTTTAAAATTATATGGACATGTCTATAAAATCAATAAAAAAAATTGAGGGTGTAAAATCAATAAATTGTTATTTTTAATAAAATATATATTTTTATTATTATTATTTCAATTTTTTATTATTTTATTCTATAAATTGTTCTCTGCAATGAACAAATTAAGAGTATTTTTCTTTTAAAATGGTTATGGTTATGTTTATAATTAGGTACGAAGAGAGTATTTTTAATTGAATTTTTTTGTCCTCGTGAGCTTAGTTCAGTTGGTATGGACAATGTATAAAATATGCACGGTCCGGGGTTCAAACCCCGACCATCACCCAAAAAAAGATTGATTTTTTTTCAAATGAACTCTTCAATTAATATTTCATGTATCACTCTTATATTATTATCTTTTACTTTGAATTTATAATAATAAATACATAAAAATGATTATAAAAATAATTTATCAAATCATTGTTCTATTTCTTTCATTTATTTGATTATTTCAATATGCGTGAAATAATCAAATATAGGAACCAAGAAATATTGTATAAAAAAATGAAGTACTCCCTCCGTGCCTTTTATATGTGTACCTTACAAATTAAATAAGTTATCTCAAATGTTCGTGATTATTACTAAATTACATTTAATTAAAGATACATTTAATATTAACTTTTCATATATCAAAACAAATTGGTAGTATTAATAAGGAGTATATTTGAAAGGAAAAAAAGGTACTAAATGCATCTAGAAATTTGTATATGAACTTATATTTAGGACACAACTTTTTTTTAAAATGGTTTATAATTAGGGATGGAAGCAGTAATAAATATGCACAATTATGACATAGTACATTGATGGTTACTATTAAGAAGAAGAAAGTTTAATGTTTGTTCAAGGTAGGAATGCTTCTAAATCTTTAATGCCCTAATCCCTATTTCAATTAAAGCAGCTAAGTGGAAAACACAATCAGCAGCATTAACATACATTTTGAGCATAAGGTAAAATAAGCAGAGCAATAAAAGAGGAGTATAAATAAGAGACCAACACACTTTCACCTTTTATTCTCATTACAAATGAGGAATAGAAATATGCAGCAGCAGCACAATGAAAAGGCTGTCCAATTCAAATCATACTCCTACCTAAAACTCTCAACATTTCCTGTCAATTAAAGTACATCTTTAAACTGAAAGAAAATAATGCAAGCCACTTATATCTAAATGTACATTAAATCGGTACAAATTCATTACAAAACATAAGATTTTACAAAAAAGATAAATGCCATGTTGTAAAAAGAAAAAAGAAGCATCATGGTTCCTACCTCAGCTATCAACATCTTCTATGACAGTAGCACACAGTCATCACAATGTAGTGTAGTATATGAATATTATTATGACTGCACAGCTTTATTTTGTTTGATACAAGCCGGTACCTTGAAGTCCTGGCATTTCCATGTTGATGTTGCCTCGATCGGCTTCATTCGATCAGTCGATGGCTCCACCGGAAACACGGGTATAGTATGAACATGCTGATTGGTAGTGTTCATTTCAGTCAATGATGAACTTCTTCTGACTTTTATTTCTTCCCTCGGCTTCGCCTTATCTTTGGAGGTGCAAATGCTTAAAGGTAACTTCTTAAGCTTTGTCCTTCCTCTCTTCTTACCTATGGGAGGTGAATGTGAATCTTCACAGTTTTTCGGTTTTGAGTGGCTCGACTCTGCTTCGCCGTTATCTATCTCTATTTGGCTAGACCTATCATATTTGATTACCCTCTTATCTTTCTTACTTGAGCATACCTCTTGGTTGGATCCTTCAGAATCAATCTTTCCGCCTATTGCATGGCCATTGTTCAAAGATAAGCAATCTTGTCCAACTGCCATGCCGCATTCAGAGCCCTCGGTTATTTCAAAACTTGAAGAGCTTCTAGGCCTCTTCGATCTACTACCTTTTGAGTCTGATTTTGGAGGGGTCTTAGAGATTCTCGGAGAACTGTTCATGGCTCGATGCAACTTTCGAGCCAATTCTTCATCTTTCCTACAATTTTCTATTGGTTTATTTTTCTTGTACAACAGCTGAACCGGGAGATGCTTCTTTGATTTGTTCTTTTTCAGATTTCTTTCCTTGTTGTTGATTGCATCCTCGGAAAAAGAAGCAACCAAATCTAAAGCACTCTTGGCCGCAGCAACCGCCTTTGCTGCTATTGCAGCTTTTTCTTCAGCTGCAGCTCTTGCTGCCTCGGCAGCCTTAGTTGCAGTGACCGCTGCTTTTCTCGAGGCCTCCGCGACCTCCTCAGGTGTAAGGTTAGGGTTATTCGAATGACAATTCAACAAATGCTTAAGTCGAGCTTCAAATTCACTTGAAAAGGATGTCGATGAAGGGGAAGCAACATCTGTAACACAAGAAGCAGCAACAGGAGATGGAGATGCAGTAGCATCACTTTCCGAACTCTGTTTTTTCAATCCGGCTAAAAGCCGTTTTCGAGGTGGCAAAAGAACATCAGCATCCAACTGATTCACATCGCATACGTTCTCCATACTCCTCTCAATAAATTCAATTCAATACTCAGAAAACGAAAAATAAATATTCACATCACAGGAATTAGATCGTCATTTCATTGACAATCATATCAACAGCACAATGATCAAACTTTTCCCAACTCAACATCCTTGATCAAAAAAACTTAAATAAACCTACAAGATCCTTAACAAACCCTAAATAAAACTTATATCAATTCAAACACTATCCAAGGTGTGATACCATTTTCTATTGTCAAAATCAAATCCTCTATAAGCAGAAAGAATATAACTCATACCCAACATCAATATCTTCCATTTCTGATTCCACCACTTTAATTCCTGAATCTGAAAGAAACAAAACAATAAATCAAACTCAAATCAAATCTAACAACAAAAGATTCCATAATCCATTCATCAGAATTACTTCATCAATCAAAAACCAAAATCACAACAGCATAGAAGGTCAATTCTCAAATTTCATCAAACCCTAGCATCCCAACCAATCCAAACAAAATCAAAAAACCACCAATTATACATAATTCAGCAACATAATCACAAGATCAACCACAGAACATGAATTTGAATCCAATTCAATTCAAACCATGCAGCAAAAAACAGGGTTTTTTTTATTAATTTCCAACACCTCAATTACCAAAATGAATTCAATTCAATCCATAAACCAATGAATCCTCTTCATCAAACAACATAACAAAGCTCAAATCCAGATTCATCAAAATCATGCAAAATCCAATTAACAATTTTCTTCCATTAGTCAAAATTCAAAAAAGATCAAATTATAGTTAGGACAATCTAGATTCAAATAGGTTGATATGTACCTGATCCTGTTGAGGAAAGGATAAAGAGAAAAGAAGATCCAGAATTAGGGTTTCAAGAGAGAGAACAAGAGGTTGTGATGGTGAAGAAGAAAATCTAAGGCATGTAAAAAACCCAACATCTTTGTTTATATATCACATGTTATTGTATATATCTATATATTTTATATTTATATGTATATATTTGTATTTATAATTTTTATGAGAAAATGTGAAATTCAATTGGTTATTATGGTTTGAGAACGGTAAACACGCAAATCCCATAGAAAAAACTACAATTACCAACACTTGTTTTCAACCAACCTCGTATATTTATTTTTACTTACACAAAAATATGTTATGTCAATGACAACGTTGGTGAAGACATTGTAGTTACCGATTTTTAAGTTGCTAGAAGTTTGGTGGCAGAGGAAAAATGTAATGAATGAAGTACTCCCTCCGATTTCAAATATAAGGAAATTTTCATTTTTTAGGTTCATTCAATAAATTAGTAAAAAGTTGTTTATATTTGAGACCGGAGAGAGTATGTGTTAAGTTTGTCTAAAAAGATTTTGTCGTAATAAAATGAACATGGATATCTCTTTTACTTACTTTTTATTTCCTATTTTACCTCAATCATGGTTCTAGTTTCTTGTTTAAAATTTTAGATTTTTAGTCATGTAAGCTTTATAATTTTCAAGATTTATTCTCACATTCTAATTTCAGAGTTATTGTGGTAATTAACAAAGTAATTACACTCTCATACGGTTAAGAGCTTCATTAAATGACAGATTGTTCAAAAGAACCTCTAGTTCGAATTTCAATGGAGTAATTCTTTATTTGACTTTATTTACCTCAAAGCCGAACTTTGAATTATTAATGACGTTTTCTCGTAAACAAGGGTCACACAAAAAAAAAAGTTATTGTGTAATGCAACTTATTCATTAATCATGTGTTATTGTGATTGATGATTTATTGATTTTGATTAGTATATTAGTAACTCTTTTTTTTTTTTTTTGCGTTAACCCTCTGGTTCTTAGGGGGAAGGGGTCCTAGTAATTCGGAGTTCGATCGCGAGGCAAAGATAGTCTGACCAAGAATTGTTCCACCTAAGAATTGAACTTGGGTTCTTCCAAACGATTTGTCATTGGTGAAGCTCATATTATTAACTCTTTGTCGGTGTTAGATTTGATTATTTAAATTATATATTATTTGTTTTTTTAAAAGGGTAAAGGAATTTTACTAATAATAGCTGTGTTAATGACCATATTACAACTGTCTTTGGTAGTTCGAACTTTGTCCATAATGTTATAAAGTCAAACTCTAATTACAGAGCTCACACCTTTTGAACATATTTTAAATTACAAGTGACTTTATTGATTTAGAGTTTAAATTAAGACATCAATCCTTAAACGATAAAAGTTTGAACGATAATAAACATTTAAACAACGGCGTCACCAAACAAAAGGAAAATTAAAGATAAGTTATATATAAATTTATTCATAAACATTTAAGCAATTGAATGCTTCATTGATCGTAATCATAAGAAAAACGGTTAACTTTATATTGGATCTATTACCATACCAAAAGTTTATCTATGTCAATAGGTGTACTTGTTAAACGATCTTAATGATTGAATACAATATGGTTACAATGCTTTCAAATTGAACACATACACAACAACATAATTGAATGAAGACATTCCTTCACTTTCTTTTCATGAGATACCAAACTTATTAGATGAATAGCATGACAAAAACTATTGTTTGTCAACGCACAACAGATTCCTAACCAAGAAAAAATGTTTGAGCATAATTTATCAGAAAAATGACCAATAACAAAAATGATTGGATGTTTCAATCAAATTAAATTCTTCCACACTAAAAGACGATGCTAAATTTGGCATCCCTCTTTAAGAAAACAACGATAACTGTAATGGAACCAAATCATTCCAAGTGACATTATACAAAGGAGAATCTATTATTTCTTCAAAATTAGAGATCAACACATATGCTTCTTTGACAGAAAATGTACCATTGGAATTAAAGTCCCAAATTCATATGTCTTCCACATTATCCTGCAAAGAAATGTTAGATAATAATTATCTATGTTCCTCCACTAACTCACCTCCCAAACAAACAAACTTCTTCTCCAACGTCCTCACTCTTTTTTTTTTGGTAGATAGACAAAATGACAATAATCATTGAAATCTCACAGTCATAAGTGGATGAGTTGAGGTTGAACCTCGGTCATGGCATCTATGCTAGCAACTTTGGCATTTTTACAAATTGAATTAGGAATTCTACACTCCAACATCCTCACACTAAACCACTACTAGACACAATATATTTATGAAAATGTTGTTATTTATCGCTAAATTCAACAACCTACTAAACCAATCTTTTAACACATCCCCACCCAACCATGGCTCGTGCCAAAACAATGTTTTACTATCATTCCCTATACTTTTAGTAACATTATCCGTAAACCACCTCCATCCACTCACCTCATCACCCCTCTCAATACTTTAAAGGGTTAAATAAAAAAATTATCCATATAAATATCTTAAATTTATTTTTTAGTCCCTCTAAAAACTTTCATCAAGTTTTGGTCCTCCAAATGTTTTCTGTCACGACTTTTGGTCTCTATTGATCAACTCATGTGTAGCCTTTACATTTTTTAAAGAATTTTTACATACATGTTTAGGATATCATAAAAATATCTCCCACAAAATTTTAGAATTTTTTAACAAAATATGAATTTTTAAACGCTAAAAACTAAAAAAATTAATCTCTTGTTAAAAAATATTAAGCTTTTTCAATAGAGACTTCAATAACGTACTATAAATTGGTACCATATATAATTTAAAATTTCGAATAATAGACATGTTTACTAAAAAGTAAGGACCAAAACTCGTGCCAAAAATATTTGGGGGACCAATACTTGTTGAAAAAATTTAGAGGGATTCAAACCAAATTTTGAGATACTTTTAGGGACAAAAAATTATTTAACCTACTTTAAATATCATTCCACCAAATTGAAACTTAATAGCTAATCAAAATAAGATCAACTCAACGAATCGAAAGCTTTTTCAAAATCAAATTTGAACATAATTAAATTTTGTTTTTCTTCTTAGCTTCATCCACAACCTCGTTTGCAATCAAAACCCCGTCAAGAATTTTTTTTGTCCTTCACAAAAGTCGATTAAGTTACAGACACCACCTTACGAATAATATTTTTTAAACAGTTTATCAAGCATTTTGAAAGTAACTTGTACACACATCCAACGGAAGAAATGGATCTAAAATCCGACATAAATTAAGGACTTATCTTCTTCAAAACAAATTTATAAATGTGTTATTCTAGCAACTCACCAAATTTCCTTTGTAATGGAATTTCTAAAAGAACCTGTCAATTAAGTTGAATACCAATTGAATTCACGAAACTAAACAAACCTGCCGATTGAATTCACCAAACTAAACAAACCTGCCAATTGAATTAGTTACTACATGGGAAAAATTTATCGTCCAAGCATGCAATGGTATGACACTAATTTTCATCCCACGTTGTCAAATTTGGTTTTTACTCAACAATAGATTAAACCTAGAATTCAAATTAAAGATGTCTTTGGTCTCAACCAAGACCATTTTCAAATCTTCTTCCTCCGTGGAATTAATAAATACCTTTCTTCGACCCATTGGGAAAATCAAAATCGACAATAAACCAACATCCGAAAATGTATGTTGCATGAAACAACTGGAACGACATTTCGTGTAACTCTAAAAAAAATTCCCCTCCTTGCTCACTCTTTGTATTCTCTCTTTGTTGTATAATGAATATCTTATTTTCACCAACGTCAAAAAAAAAAATCTTATTTTCACCAACATTCGAACGAGACTCCACCAAAGGATGTTGCAATGCACCTAAAATTCGATGTCACGCCGATTCAGCATAAGATCTTTTATTGTTCACCTCCCTAAGAAAATTAGTTTTCCTTCTTTCGACGTTGTTGCACCCAAAGTATCGACATCTTTCATAACATGTTGTATTCGAACGAATTAGTCTTGACTTTTTCTTTCCCAAACTTTGCCTCTATCACTTAAGTTTTGATTTTGAACGTTCCAAATCATATGTTATAAATGGCTCGGGTCATCTTTGTTAGGTCTTTCACATTTTTTAAACTTACAAACTGAAAGACCTAATCATGACGATTAAGTTTAATTGCAATGAACACATCGTCCAACATTCCTAACGGCTCAAACCCGTCACAAAATTGGATACCTTTTCGGTTTGAATTTTATGTTTCGTCGATTTTATCTGAATCACTTACATCCCTACCAAAATTGCACAAAATAAACTATTGAGCTTAGATTGCACAATTAAAAAACAATGGAGGCCAAAGTAAAATTAAGCCAAAAATAAAATAAAATAAGACATTAAAAATGTGATGTTGGATCTATTGTAGTTGATATTATCTTAATGCTTTGCTTGTTAAATGGGCAAAGGCTACGGTGGGAGACCTCTTTAGGTCTCCTACCGCAGGAGACTTGATTTTTATTTTTTTTTATAAAATGGATGTCAACCACTAGATGTACTATGAAGATTTTGAATGGCTGAGATTTACAAGTTACTTGCCCCACAAAGATTCTATTTTTTAAATATATATTGATTTTTAAAAAGTCCAATTGATTTTGGCAATGTTGGAAAAATAAAAAAATCTTGGCTTGCTCATATGCCTTTGATTAATTCTGATTTAATTTTAATGATAATAACTATATAATTATAAATAAAAATAACATCAGTAATTACATATTATAGTTTTTTTTAAAGAATATTATGGTATTTTTTAATATGGTTAAATATGTTTTTTATCCTTATAAATATACCAACTTTTCATTTTAGTTCCTCTAAAATTATTCTTAAACTTTTAGTTTCTATCAAATTTTCAATCATCACTTTTGGTCTCTATTTTTAAGTCAATTCATTTGCGACATTATTATTTTTCAACGAAATTGCATAGAAAATTCTAAATATCTCTCCAATAAAAATTATAATTTTTAAGCAAAACATAAATTACATATGAATTTTTAACCACAAAAAAAGTAAAAATTCATATTTAACTCATGTTTTATTAAAAAATTATAATTATAGAGAGACTGAAACAAAAAATTGGTATATTTATAAAGACCAAAAACATATTTAACCCTTTTAA
>Ga0315913_1010813_pt1 | contig 10433 bp, 5 predicted proteins | sample MpolsnodulesMG_FD_207736 | JGI IMG/M metagenome (GOLD analysis project Ga0315913, IMG submission 207736) | Medicago polymorpha root nodule microbial communities from Los Angeles, California, United States - small nodules | ecosystem: Host-associated > Plants > Roots > Nodule | place: USA... | reverse complement strand
CCTCTTTTTCTCCAAAAACCCTTCTTTTCTATTTCACGTGAAAGTGGTTTCTTTTCTCTGACTTCTATTTCTTAACCTCCCACTTCCTTATTTAATTCCTATTAATTCCACTTAATTCCTCTATTCCATCTAATTCTATTTTCAGCCCTTAATTCTAATTATTCTAATTCCTACCCTTATTCTTACTGATAACAAATAAATCCATTTAAATAAACATCAACAAATCACATAAATAAAATAATTTAATTAAATAAACTCTATATTTAATAAAATAAATAAAAACAACTAGGGTGTTACATAATACATCTAGGTTGCTAGATTTATTGTTGATTGAATATTGTTGCTTGGATTATTTGATAATCAGTTCGCATTGTTATTTGCTCCATGTGCAGTCTTGTATTTTACACAAGGGTTCAAATTCACAAAAGCAAGTTTATTTTTTATTTTTTAGCTGTACCTTTTAATTAATAAACTTTACACAACTCTTAAGTTATTATTTTCCTTTTATCGTAATGGAAATTTATCAAAAAATAGTAAGAGTAAATTAACAAAATCATAATTCTTTTTCTTTCATTTATTAATTTTTATAAAAGGTTAAATATGTTTTTCAATCCTTTAAATATATCAACTTTTATTTTTAGTCCCTTTAAAATATTTTTTATTGAATGATTGTCACCCTAAACTCTAAACTTTTCTGTCTTCAAAATTGGTCCCCTCTAGTAACTCTCAGTGGCACACAATTTAGCCACATCATTTAAAATAGCCACATGTTCCCGCCACATCAGCTTCTGTTAATGGGAGTTAAGAAACAATTTTGTAGATTGAAATGGTTTAGGAGGACGATTTTTTTTTTTAAAAAAAGTTTTGGAGGACGGTTATTATTCTTTTTTATGGGATTACAAATAAATGTTGATATTTTTAGCGGAATAAAAACATATTTAATCCTTTTATGAAATTATGAAATTTGTCAAAAAATTCCTTTTATGAAATTGTCAAATGTGGTCATGTAGGTGTAGTGTAGCTCAATCAGAAAAGAATAAATGCCACAAATGGTGCAGGGATGGAGTGTGATGCAAGGCTGCAATATTCCACTTTAATTGAAACTATTATTATCTACTACCTCTGTCAATCTTTTTCTATTCTCATCATCATTTCCTCTCAATCTACCTGCAACTACTACTACCAAAAACTAATACTTTACTTGAACAATATCTGTTTCACCCGTCTTCTTGAATCTCAATCACCCAAACCGAACGATGCCTCATCCTGAGTTGATTCCCTTTGAAAGCCTCATTCATAAATTGACTATGATAGCTTCCCACAATTTTGGACGTGTTCATGGATTGAACGATAAATTGGAAAGGCTTTGTGATGTAGTCGAAATGATCAAAGCAATGCTTATGGATTATGACAGCAAAACTGACAAGCATGTAACTGAAGAAATACAAATTCGGATAAGAGATATAAAAGATCAGGTTTATGCTGCTGATGACTTCATTGATGAAATTGCTACTGAAATTTTGCGTCTAGATGGTGGGAAGGTACGCAGTTTATTTTCTTGCATAAATGCATTTGTTTTTCGGTTACAAATTGCTCGTGAGATAGATGAGATAGGAGAGAGGTTTGAGCATACACGGGAAAAGAGGATGGGTTTCATTTTCAATCGGTCCTTGCAGCCAAGGGAAAAACCTAGTTATTCTTTCAATAAATATGATATAATTGGAAGAGAAAATGAGAAAAGGACGATAATAAGCCTGTTAATGCAACCAGATGATGGGAACATTCCCCTTATTTATCTTTCTGGTATGGGTGGTATAGGAAAGACAGCCGTTGCCAAAATGGTATTCAATGATGCACAAGTCCAAGATTTCTTTGATATCCGCATATGGGTCTGTGTTTCTGCTGATTTTGATGCCAAAACTATTGTGACTAACATTTTAGTTTCATCAAATGGAAGCAGGAGCAACCATCAAGAATCAATCGAAACCTTGCAAATTGAGCTCCATAAACAATTAAGTGGTAAAAGGTATTTGATAGTCTTGGATGACGTCTGGAATCAAAGTGATGAAAAATGGACTGAATTGAGAACTTATTTGATGTCTGGAGTCAAAGGTAGCAAGATTTTAGTGACAAGTCGTTTTTTATCATCAATTCAAGTGAGGAGAGGTGGAGGTGTGATTCTATTGGAATGCTTGAGTGATGATGATTCTTGGAGTTTGTTCAAGAAGTTGGTGTTTGGAGATGACAACAATCCAATGATCCATCTACTAGAATCGGTTGGTAGGAAGATAGTGAAAAAGTGTAGAGGAGTTCCACTAGCAATTATAACAGTGGCACATATATTAGATGGCAAATATACTGAAAGTGAATGGATTAATGCTTTAGAAGTTAGTTCTTGGGAACTGGGTCAAAGGAATCTGGGTGAAAGGACAGATGATATCAATATCATGTCTTCTCTAGAACTTAGTTACCAGCATTTGCGGCCTCGTCAATTGAAACAATGTTTCGCTTATTGCTCCATATATCCTATGGGTTGGGAGATCGAAAAGAATGAGTTGATTCAATTATGGATGGCACAAGATTACCTTCTATGTTTAAATGGTGAGCAGGAAATGGAAGATGTCGGCAATGGATTTGTTGATACTCTTCTAAAGATGTCATTTTTCCAAGATCCAAAAATGGATGAATATGGTAATCTTGTTAGTTTTAAAATGCATGGTTTGATACATTATCTTGCATTGGAGGTAGCTAAGGATGACTATAACTTGGATAGTCAGAGAAGTGTCAGGACACCCATACACATGTGCTCCTCATTGGACTATAATGCCATTGAATTGTTGGGATCATTAGAAGCAAGTAGGCTGAGAACATTTTTTCTACAGCGGACAAATGATCGAGGGACTGGTCGGATGACAAGAGAGCTGTCTGTTATTTTGACATTCAAACGCTTACGTGCGTTGAATTTGTCCCGATCTTCTTTAAAGATGTTTCCCGATTTAGTTGGTAAACTGAAGCATTTGAGATATGTTGACGTATCTTGGTGTGTAAAACTATCAAGACTTCCCAAATCCATTGGCAATCTTGTCAACTTACAAACACTGAAGCTGACTGGTTGTGAGACACTTGAATTTTCTACTGAAGTTGTCACAAAGTTAATCAATTTGAGGCACCTTGAGATACATCGTTGTAAAGCCTTCGAGGACATGATGCCTGCAGGATTGGGAAAATTGTCTTCGTTGCAATCATTATCAAACTTCTACGTGGTGGATGATCGGCAGACGAAAACGAAATCTGGGAAACTGAATGAATTACAGAACTTAAATAGTCTAAGAGGCAACTTAGAGATTAACAGACTTGATCAGGTAAAAGACGTGATGCCGGAATCACAACATGTGAATTTGAAAGGCAAAAAACTCCTTGTATCGTTGGAATTAAATTGGGAAAATCAGGACAAAACAAAGGACAGCTTGCAACTTTTAGAAAATCTTCGTCCACACCAAGACCTAAGAAGACTACAGGTTCGGTGGTATCCTGGTGATAAGTTTTCTAATTGGCTTTCTGAAATAAACCAAATTTCTTACATCTCTCTCTTTGGCTTTGATAATTGCAAATCTCTCCCACCATTAGAGAACCTCCCATACCTCAAGTCACTTGAGATAAGTTCTATGAAAGTATTGGAGTACATATACCTTGAAGAGGTGTTTCACAATGCAGCAACATTCTTCCCGTCATTGGAGCGGCTCAAGTTTAGTGGTTGTAAGAATTTTACAGGATGGAAGAGAATGGAAGGTCAGGTCAGTGTAGATAAACTCTCGCTGCCGCCATTCCATCGTCTCTCTCAACTAATAATCAACAAATGCCCAAAGTTGACCGACTTGCCTACTTTTCCAAATGTTGAAGAATTGCAGTTGTGTGAATCTATGGTGAAGTCATTGAAAGAAACACTGGATATAGCATCATCCTCTTCCTCCACTCCTCTTTCCAAGCTCAAGTCACTAAAGATAGAAGGCAAACTTCCAGACATTAGTGTTTTACCATCTCGGTGGAAACAAAACCTTACTTCCCTTGAGCATCTTGAAATTGGAGATGTTGATAATTTAGATATTTGGTTTGACGACAACTTCCCTTCTCTACAGAAAGTTGTGATTTATGGTTGTGATTTAAAAGCTCTGCCGAGTACGATCTGTGACTTGCGATCACTCCAGCATATCAAGATGATGGGATGCCATAAATTAGCGTCATTGCCAAAAGAAATGGTTAAACTTTTCCACTTGCGTGAACTAGAAATCTGGGATTGTCCCCTCTTGGTTGAACGATGCCAGAGTGAAACAGGAGTAGATTGGCCCCAAGTTAAACATGTCTCAAACATAATATTGAGGCAAAATATGAGGCGGTGAAGGTACTATACTACAAACCTTTTACTAATACTGTGAATTTGGTTTCTGTTCGATATTCTACATTTCAAAAGTAGACATTTTGTGTTTCGAAATATTTTTAACTTCAATACAATTTGAATTGACTTCTGAAAAATAGAACAAAGTAAGAGAATCACTTCTAAAATATTCATTGAAAATATAGTCTTATGCTTGAGGATGCCGACTCCATATACTTGTTATTCTTGGTTTACGTCAAATTAAGGAGAGTCTTATCAGATTTAATTATGCTAAGCTTATTGGTAGTTTTGCAAAAACATCATATTTTCATGATGTAGGATAGTCTTATCATAAAATCCAAATCATTCATACGAGAAGAATGTATTTTTGATCAATGATATACGTTCTAACTAGTTTTTTACGTTATGCTGCATGAGAAACTTTTATTGCTTTTCTAATTAGGTTCTACTGTTACAAAAACGGATGAAAGAAAAACTAGCTTAATTTGATTCACTTAGTGTGTCATTTCATCATATCTTTTGTTAAGTATTGTGCATTGTTATTTCTTCTTCCGCGTGAATCATTATATAATCATACCTAAGGGCTCACATATTCACAAATATTTCGTAGGGATTCACCCCATGTCTTTCTCAAGAAGCTTGATCACCTATATCCAAATAAAAGGAGAAAAAAAGATGCTGTTTTCATTCAGCAAGCTTCAATGGAAGAAGAATCACAGTTGAAGCTCATAAGAGGAAGGAATATTATTTGTATTGCAATGTTTTTATTTTGTAAAAGGGATTGTTAAGCTCTTATTTATGTGTGTGAAGAAAAAGCTTTTGTGTGTGACATCAACTATATGAATGATTTTAATCCAATTATGACTTTTGTATTATGCAAAAAGATTTGTAAACATTTTATATTATTGTACTTAATACTATTGTTTTAAGTTTTCTATCTTATTATGTGGTCTTCAAGTGTCTGAGAGAAGGCAAAGATTGATTTAAGAGGTGGAATATGAATATATTTGTCGAAGTGCACTCTAGCATCATCCTTATTCCTTTTCCCTTCAAGCCGGAATGTAACTTTTTAGGGGAATTAAAATTACTTGGCTTAAAGTATTTGTTTGGATAAAAAAAATAGGGAGGATTTTTAAAATACTGGAAATTTGTTGAGTATTTTCAATTAACTGAATTTGAAGAATTTGAAATTCCACCTCAAATGAGAGAATTTCAGAATTCTCTCTAACTCCTCCATGTGATCTCATTTCTCTAGTTATCATGCTCGCTCTTATCTCATTGTTTCTCTATAGAAGAATCTCAACATAAAATATGATAGATTCTGAAAAAGAGTTTATAACGAGTGACACCCCTCACCTTAAAAACTCAATATAAACAAACTTGATATGTTACTAGAGCCTACCAATCCCGGTCACCCACTATTTATATCTACGCATCAAACTTAATGATGTTGAGAGCATGGGAGTGTATTGAGAGAAACTTAAATCTCACATTGAATAAATATGAAGTCTGAAAAAAGTTTATAAAGAGTGACACTTGTCGAGCCCTTGCATGATGAACTCTATATCTTGTTCAATAACTGCAAACTGACTTTAAGCACAATCACAAAGCTCAAGTTCAGCGTCTATATCACCAAAAAGATTCTTACTTAATAGGTATTTATACTTGTTGAATCTTAGTAACTAGTTTTAGTGTTGATTTTTCTATGTAATTAGGAACGTCTGCTTTCATTTATTGATGTAGTATCAATATGTATGATATGTGATGTACCTTAAACTATGCCCTTGTATTAGGAGAAGTTATTTGATTTTTTTTTTATAAGATTAGAAATGAACAAGAAGTTTATTGAAATTCTTTCCCTTCTACTACAGAATCAAATACCATGTTATTGAAATTCATATTCCTTCAAAGGTAGTCTTATGAATTATGCACAACTCATATGAAACCCACTTGGTTGATCTAGTATTTAGGATTATGAACTTCCTATCAAGATAAATGTGACACCTAAATATCAAGCTTTATTATTAAGATATTTGCTTGAGTCGTGATCTTAGTTTTGTTTGTCAACTATATCAAAATATCTTTTAGATCCTAAGGTTCTCTTACTGTTTAGTCCAGATTTATTTTCTAAAACATAATTATTTTTTAAAATTGTACCAAACTGACTTTAATGTGATTTTGTTTGTCATATTTACATGAATTTACACACAATTAAGAGTATCCTTGATCTTTTGTGTTCTATCTCCAAGAGGATTTTGTTGGTACGGTTGAGAAAGCTATTGTGGTCTTAGGAAATTACGATAGTTCCCTCTTTGGAAGTTATTGCCATTTTGATGATTGCCTAAATAGATGTCACACTTCATGATCTGCTTCATCTTCTCTTCTTGCATGCTTTTCAATTGTTGAGGAATTTTCTCTTCCTCAAACAGTTTAAGTGAGATGTTATTCTGGGCTAGCATTGCATCGATGGTGTTCAGATCAAGCAATTGATCCTTCTTTTGAGTGTTTCTTCTATTGTACTGAGATTTGTGATGATTTAGCAAAAAAAAAAAACAATCAATGTTAGTTAGTATGTTAATATTGGAAATCAAAAGTGACAATCTTTTTAGTACATAGGGGAGTCCTTTTTATTTTGTTACAGCAGCATTATCACTTTGGAGGAGGAGGAGGAGGAGATCCGCTGGTGGAGTGTCATGGCGAAAGAGGTCGTTGCTCGATGATGTGCCAAGCTTAGCCATTTAACCCGCACATTGATTTCCTTCGCGAAGAATGTGGTTAATCGTTGCATTAATCTGTTCCATTAGCTCTTTTATGTCTTGAATCAAAACAGCATAAGCATGGAATCTCATGAAGGGGCCGATTATGATGTTGATACAAAGCAAGGAATCATAATAGCAGACTAGATCGACAATACCTTTTTCTTTGGCCAGCAAGAGGCCTTGATAGATGGCAAAAAGCTCATCATAGAGAATATCTGAAGTATGATAAATATAACCAGAAAAACCAGACAAGTAAAAGCATGCCTCATTTCTTAAGACTCCGCCATACCCAACTCTAGTGGGGAGTCAAGACAACTTCCATCAACATTAAGAATGACATGAGAATGGTTGTTGCCGTTTATGATCAAAGGATAAGAAGCTTTGAGAGTGTCAACCATACCTTGAACGTTAAAGGAAAGTTGGTGAACAGACCAGTCATCATTGCTTAAGAACATCATGTTTCTATTCCTCCAAGCCAACAACACAATTGCTGCAAAGAGAAAAGATATAGGACCCGTTGAGACCTTCTTAATCCAATCATGAGTAACATTATTCGTAAAGAAATCGGTCTGATGGAAACTGAGAAAATAAACATTAATGATTCATTGATATTGTAAAATAACATATAATTTGTTCCTCCGTCATTACCGTACGAATAAAGACTTCAGACACACATTTATATCAACCTACTCTTAAACATGGATCGTTAATATCATTTGGAAAAACAACTTCCAACAAAAAATAAGCTAGAGTCAACCTAGTCCTCTGTTCCAGCTCATTCGCTCAACTGAGAGAAAATCTTAACTATCTCATTCGACATGTCTAGTCGACATAAAGGGTATCATTTCTACAATGATACAACTCTATAATCCATATGTGTTCGCCATGCAATGGGAACAACACTAAATAACTCGAGACAACTACGACACTCTTCAAAGAGAAAAACATTATCTTCTCGCTGCGTTTTCAAAAGCATCAACTTAAAAACAACTATCCACCTCAGAGCATAATACAAATCCTCTTCGAATAATAATCGAACTCAAAGTATCATAAACAATCTTATTAGATCATTTCTAACACAAACAGTTTGACATCCCCTTCTTACTCGTCATTAGTTGAAGTCATCAATTTGAATGCCTCGAACTGACGACTTTGGAGGCTTCTATTCTTGACTAGCAAACATCCTAGCCCGCCACAAATTAAGGCCCACTTACCCAAAGGCCCAACAAGGAAAGCCTACCCTCAACATAGGATCCTCTCCAACCAATAATAGCTTATAATGGCTACTAATTGTTTGTAATGACCATTCAATCTCGTTATAATGTGTGTCTTTCATAACAATTGTCCCATGACCATACAGCGGTCTCCTCGACCCTATAAAAAGAGCTCTTGACAAGCTCACAAGGTATGTATCTCTCGATGCTTAACCCAACTCTTGCTCATATACTGACTTGAGCGTCAGAGCACCTGCAGGTATAACACCCATTCTCCTTGGAGCACTACCATCAACGATAAGTGCACCTACTTTTGACGATTCACGACTACTGTGAGTATCTTTATCCTATTTTGCTATATTCATCAGTTTGTTCAGAACAAATATATTATATTAACAAATTTACATTATTAAATTCTAAATACTTAAATATTAATTTGATATTAATTTTATTTTTTTGAATGAATTAATATAAATTTTATTATAAACTAAAAAAGTTCTTTTGTGTAATTTTACATTTATCAATTAGTTGAATCCTTAATTTCACCGAACAATTCAATAAACTTATAAGCTATCAGCTATAAGTTATCAGTCGTCATCTATAAGATATAACCTATCCACTATTTTTACTAAACTCAGCCGAAGTTAATCAGAATTATATTATTTTTATTGAATTATTAAATGGTACATCTATAAAACCATTTTTTAAAGTGGTGATCGAGATGACATCATGTTTTAAAAAAGGCGTCGAGCTCTCAAAAATGCATAATTTCTCCTTTGTATCTTCCAGTCGAAAATAACATTTTTGGGGGGCAATTTGTTAGTCTGTAATCTCGACATGCTCAATTAATGCAGTCAATGAAGTTTGACTTTTGTTCTTTCAAGAATTAAAGATGTTATCTTTAGCATGAAGATTTCGACATGGTCTGAGACTTAGTATTTGGAAGAGTTCAATAGCTTTGAAATTCGACAAGAGGTAATTCAGTGAGAAAAATGGTTGAAGCCAAGCAGTTGTTGTCGAAAGGAAAAGAATTCAAATGAGCAGCATTGTCTTATTAAGACGTGGGGAGCTGGCAATTTCCGTCGAATACCTTTAGTTTTTAGTAGTTTAGGTTTTTGCAATTATTTTCTATATGTATATATAATAGTTTTTCATATGAAAAAAGGGTGGCAAATCACTTATAGAATTCTACCACTCGAAGTATCACCTTTACATTAATGCAAAGCAATTTACATTTTCTTTGAGTTGCTCCATTTTAAACTTTTAAGTCTTTTACTTGCATTTCCTGTATTTTTTCTCTGTCGAAAGACAGTTATTTTCATGCATAATTTCATATTGTTTATAAAGCAACCTATGAATATGATGAACATTCATATATTTTTTAGAAAAAGATTGCACATATTCATGTAAACATTGGTATACATAGTTAGAAAAGATTATATATTTAATATAAAATACACAAATTTTAAGACAAACTTTTTATTTTAAACTTTTTAACATGTATAAATTTGTAAAGATGGAACCACTCTGTCACTCTGAGTCTCTCACTCACATTAGTCAATTAATACCTTTATAGTGATAATTAAAATTGGTCGTTGCATTTCCGTATGTGTAGCTCAGTTGGTAGCTACCAGGGATAATTTGTATAGGGGCCGGGGTTTGAATCCCGGATTCTCCACTTCTCCACACATAATGTGTGTGAATCTAATCACTAGACTACTTGACCAAAAAAATTGGTTGTTGGGTTAGTGCTATCTTTACGACTTTACCTATCATAATAAATATTGACCAAAAACAACCTTAGTCAATAGGGGAAATTTAGCTATTTAATTTTTTTTCGTACAATAGCTATTTGAATTTTAAATGTTTTAGATTATTTATTTGAAGAAGATAAATTAATACCTTTACAGTGATAAACCTCTTCTCTCCTTTTCAAACCCTAGTCGTCACCCCTTTCTTCTTCATCATCTTCTTGTCAGAGGGGTGATTTAGGGTCAATTTTGACCTAAGAATCACCCCTCCGAGTTGTTTTTCCTTATACCCTATTTGAATAAGTGATTTCACATA
>Ga0315913_1010805_pt1 | contig 10439 bp, 9 predicted proteins | sample MpolsnodulesMG_FD_207736 | JGI IMG/M metagenome (GOLD analysis project Ga0315913, IMG submission 207736) | Medicago polymorpha root nodule microbial communities from Los Angeles, California, United States - small nodules | ecosystem: Host-associated > Plants > Roots > Nodule | place: USA... | reverse complement strand
CGTATCCCCTAACAATAGCTCCTCAAAGAACCAACACCACCAACAGTGGACAACTAAGCATCCAATAAAGATTTTGCTTCAAGACGCTCAGCTTCGACCACCACTCAAGTGTCGGCCTATCAAAGGAGACATCACAACAGCCTAAAATGACTTGAGTCACAAAACTTGCTCCCGACCTCAAATCAAAAGCGATCGGCCCACAAGACTCCCGACACAAGTCTAAAAGGCACCCCTCAACTTACGAATCACCAGAGCAGACACCTTAACCTGACCAAAACCTTTACCTACCAAGAACCCGATGCCAAAATCAAGAGACAGAGAAAAGGTGGAATAGTAGCGCAAAGCGAACCAGCTCGAACATAAACTCAAAACAAGCCACCAAATCACCCTGCATCACCACCACCTGAATAGACCGGTGCACGCCCCAACCCTCGGCTAGACAACCACAAATCACAATGATTCTTACAACGACGAACGATCCGGGAGTTGCGAAGAAGGAGGATTAATCGTGAAGGATCTACAACTACCGACAACTGAGCGGTCAGGAAGGCTTAAGGTGCAACAAACGACTACTCCGTCAACACGAAGCATCTGCACACATAGCTCTTTCGAGCAACAACAGCCAAGCAACCAAATCCAAATCCAAGAGCAGGAGGCCTCTAGTGGCTAGGCTCCAAAGGAACAAAACGACAACACCGACAGAACACAACCCCAACAACTCACAAAAACTGACCCTGAGAAGAAAGGGACACACTAAAAGGTTGGGGGAGATCTAGAAAGCCTCGACTCTAAACCCTTGATGGAACACAACACCTAAAATATAAACACAACAAAACAAACACAGACAAGACAGAAAGACAAGTAAACACTGAACCACCAAGAGGCTGAGGGAATTCTAAATAGCCTCGACCCTAGTCTCTTGAAAGAACACAACCCTAACACACAACCACAACACAACAAACAAACATACACAGGTCTAGCACACCCAACCTCGTCTAGAACAACTATACAGTCGTCGGAGATCCTCAAAACAAACACCAACAAACATCCGACAACCCAGCAAACAAAACAAAACACACAGTAAAGTGAACAACGACAAACAAACACAACGAAACAACAAAAATCAACAGAGGACGTCGAGCACCAACCTAATACAGCAACAATAGCCTGAAACAAACAACCTCTCGACAACGGACCACTACCAACGTTCGGCAGGAATAGCCACCAATCTTGCGAATCACCCCTTTGCGGACCCAAACAAGCCGAATCTGAAAAGGAGAAGCATGTATCAACGTAGAACGGTGACCGTCAGAAGGAGATCTGAACAAAGAAGCAGCCACCGAGGAAGGAAAAGTAAGATGGGACAAACTCCGGCTGAAGAGACGAAAGTCTCTGGGTGGTGCAGCCAAAAGGACTTAGCGCACCACCTCTCAAACAAGGCTACATTTTGGCTGCTTTGGTTTGGAATTGGGAGAAGGGTTGAGATTGAACGGCGACGAGGAAGCTAATTTGTTTACTTTTAGGCTCTCATAATAGTCCAAAGTTGGTTTTTGTTGCAACAAAATTCCTACTTTGTTAATGATTAGAAAAAAAATGATTTTGATGCTCTATAATTTATAGATTAAATTTTTAGAGGTGTTTTTGAATAAAATTAGAAATTGTTGTGTTTGTTTACGATAGAAAGTACCACACTTTTAAAAAAGTTAGTTATAAAAAATAATTTTTGAGAAGTTACTCAAAATAGTTTCTTATAGTGGTTTTTAGATTATTTTTTCCTCATATTTTATAATATGTAAAATAAAAAAGAAAGTGTTGTTATATTGTTTAAAAAAGGATATTGTTTAAAAACGAAAGTGTTGATATATTGTTCGTGACAAACAACAATAACAAAAGGATTCAAAACAATCTCAATGCAAGAGCATGTGTGAGTTCGGCTACTGTTTATGTTCATGTCAATAGAAGTCCTACCGATGAATTCATGTTGGAGAGAGGAATAAGGCAGAGTAATCTTTTATCATTTTTTTTATTAATTGCTTAAGGTCTCAATTCTTTATTCAATAGTTTAGTCCATGCAGGTTTTTTCATTAATTTATAGTTTGAAGTAACTTCTTAGACCATTTTTAAAAAGAGGGTCTTAAAAACTTAAGATCTGATACTTATTAGGTACCTTTATTGAGGAGAAATTTTTTTAGGGTGTTATAAGACCCGGGATCTCACTTAAGACCCCAATCTTAAGTGAGATCCACATTTTTTTAATATTAAAAAATTAAAATGTAATGATATAAAGTTATTGATTGTTGATTAGTGAGTCTCATTTAAAAAATTTGTGTGAGGTGTTGTGTTGGAGGGATTGAGTACTTATTAAGTACTACTAATAAAAAAATTATAAATGAGTGACTTGTACACGCGAGACCCCATTTAAGTATAAAAAATGAATGTTTCTAATGTAAATGCTCTTAATGTAGAGAGTCTTATTTATAATTTGCAAATGAAGAATGCTAGGAACATTCACTTCTCAACACTCTCTAGCACTCACTCATTTATCGGATGAAATCAACGTATGTCCCACCATTTTGTGGGGGTTCAATTTTTAAAGTGTAGACCCGCAATAATTTAAACCAATAAAAAATAAATATTAGAGAGGGTGTTCAAAAGAGAGTGTTATTAACATTATTCTTTGCCGATTTAGGGATAAATAAGACTAGTCTCAAGAAGCGTTATCCTAGATTTTTTTTGTTTAGCAACTCAAAAAACTATTGGCAGCAAATGTGAGTAGAATACTAGAATGGGTTTGGTTCGGGTGGTTGGAGGGGGAGGTGTCCTTTTTGCTTGGGAGGAAGAATTAGATAGGGATTATTACGCCAAATTGGATAATTTTTTCTTTTGCAGAATAATGTTGCTAACCGGCGGGCATGGAGATTTGACCAAAATAATGTCTATACAAGTTCCTCAAGTGCAAATCAAAGGTTCTTTTCACATTATTTGATTGACATGCGTTTGATCTATTTAGAAAGCTCACAATAATGTTATTTTTGTTTGGAAGTAAATCAATTTAGTTTTTTTTTTACCAAATTAAAATTCAATCTTCGTGGTGGCTTAAATCCAAAGTGAAAGGTTTCGATTACAACTTATCTCAATGGTGGACATATCTCTTAAAATGTCTTGGAGTTTGTAATTGCATCATCATCACTTAATCTTTGTAATTTTTGGGGGAGGGTAGGATCCTTCTCTTCAAGTGTATGAGTTTTTTGTTGAGATGTTATCATCTCTTTTTTTATTTTTTTTTATTCTTTGCATCTTGTTTGGTCTTATTTGTGTGTGTCTTATGCATAAGACTTATTATTAAAATGAGAAATGATATTTGAATAATTATTTTTTGAGTTTTCTCTCTTATATTTACATTATGTTTTTACTTTCTCTCTCTATTGTTTTGGTTTTTGTGTCAACATCTCATTTTCTTTGTAAAATTTTGGTTCTCTAAAAAATTGTCGAATGTTCAAATAACACAACTCTATTAAAATATTCAGCTTTTAAAAAAAGGTAAAAAGCATGGAATGAAATGATAAATAGTCTTCTTTTGGTAGAGAATGAAATAATAAATCGTTAAGTTATTTTTTTTTAAGGGGTTAAAAGTGTTATAATACAAAGACAAAAAAAATGACTACTAAAAAACCAACATAGAAATTACTTGATAGACTCTCAGGTTCAATCTTTATGAATGAAAAAAATGTGGCTGACCCTGTTAGAGTAGTTAATTCAATGCTTCAAAGTTAGTTAAAGGTTGTTATAAAGTTAGTTAGTTTACTTGCAAACCAAGCAACCTAGAGATAACAATGCAATGTGTATAAATAAGTGCTTATATGTTTTGTGTGGAAACAAAACAATACATAGAAATTCAATTTTTCTCCCAACTCTATTATTCCCTCTTCTCTTTCAAATCACAAAACAATTCTTTGTTCCCAACAGACGCAACTAAAAATGGTCAATTTGATTATTAAAGAGTTAGTCATAGATGTTAGGTATTTTCATCAATAATATGGTAAAAAAATAATACTTGGTGACTTTCTCCTTTACAAGAAAATGAACATAATTCTGCACCATATTAGGTAGCAAGTTTGACGAAAAAGTTGAAAAATTATAAGGTTTGACGAAACTAAAGCCTAAATTGATGACTTACCCCACTATTCCTAGACCATCACATGTAGGGCACATTATATAGTTAGTATTAAATTAAATTACAGTTTTTCAAAATCACCTTAAATTTATACGTTACAGTTTTTCAAAAAATTATACATTCAATTATACATGTCTTTGCCTTGTTGTGTTGGGTATGAGATGTGTACAAGCATCATATAAACGTGTGAGTCAGATAGACACCAATAATTGCAAATATCTTACTATAATCTTATTCTATTCTATTCACCTTAGACATTGGAATTGGAATTGGAATTGGAATGGAATATATATCAACAAAATAATGCCTTAAATTTCCAACATCTAAGGCCAAATTCACAAAAATCCAACATGGGTGTTTATGATTCTGATTCCCTTCACTCTTCAACACAAAACTCTTATCATCAACATCTTCTAAACCAAAGAGAAGAAGAAGATCCAAACCCCAAAACCAAATCACAAAAAAAACTAGCACTTCTCCCTCTAATCTTTCTCATCTACTTTGAGGTATCTGGTGGACCTTATGGTGAAGAAGCAACCGTAAGTGCTGCAGGTCCACTTTTTGCAATTCTTGGATTTATAATTTTCCCATTTATTTGGAGTATTCCAGAGGCTCTTTTAACTGCAGAATTAGCTACAACTTTCCCAGGAAATGGTGGATTTGTTATTTGGGCTAATGAAGCTTTTGGTCCATTTTGGGGTTCTCTTATGGGATATTGGAAATATTTTTGTGCTGTCATAAATTTAGCAGCATTCCCAATTCTATGCATAGATTATCTCAAAGTTGTGATTCCTGTTTTGTCTTCAGGTTTACCTCGTACTGCGTCAGTTTTTGTCTCAACTGCTTTGTTGTCTTTTTTGAATTATTCTGGTTTAGCTATAGTTGGTTATACTGCAGTTGGTTTAGGTGTTATCTCCCTTTTGCCCTTTGTGTTAATGTCTTTGATTTCAGTGCCTAAAATTGATCCTAGTAGATGGTTAAGTTTAGGACAAGAGGGTTTGGAAAAAGATTGGACACTTTTTTTCAATACTATTTTTTGGAACTTGAATTTTTGGGATAGTGCTAGTACTTTAGCTGGTGAAGTTGAAGAGCCACATAAAACTTTTCCAAAAGCTTTGTTATTTGCTGGATTGTTAACTTGTTTGGGTTATATAATTCCTTTGTTGGCTACTACTGGTGCTATGCCACTTGATCAAGAAGTTTGGGTTGGTGGGTATTTTGCACATGTGGCTGGTTTGATTGCTGGGAATTGGTTGAAATATTGGATGGAAATTGGTGCTGTTTTGTCGATTATTGGATTATTTGAAGCTCAATTGAGTAGTGCTGCATATCAACTTTTAGGTATGTCTGACTTGGGATTCATACCAAAAATATTTGGTGAAAGATCAAAGTGGTTTAACACACCTTGGATGGCAATTTTGATTTCAACAATAATATCACTTGCTATGTCTTTTTTTAGTTTTACAGAGATTATATCTACTGTTAATTTTTTGTATAGTTTAGGGATGCTTTTGGAGTTTGCTTCTTTCCTTAAGTTGAGGAAAAAATTCCCTACGATGAAAAGACCTTATAAGGTTCCACTTGGATTCTTTGGTTTGATTGTAATGTGCTTTGTTCCATCTGTGCTTTTGGTTTATGTGATGACTGTTGCTACCAAAATTGTATTTGTGGCTAGTACTTTCTTAACATTCTTAGGGATAGTGTTGTATTATTTCATGAATCTTTGCAAGTCTAAGAGGTGGATTGAATTCAGTGGAGTAGGAGATAAATTGGATGAAGATGAAGATATTATTATATAGAAGAAGTTAGGTATGTTTGCTTGCTGCAATTGCTGCGCGAAGCAAACTATGTAGCAATTTATGGAACATACTTATTTGGGGTTGAATCAATCTTTGTAATAATAATATATGTATATTTTTCTGTAGGAGAAATTGGAATCTCCTCTTAATCACTAGTTATTTGTCGTGCAAACGTCTGTAGATTCCTTGAAATATTATTTTATTATTAATGGGGACTTCAAGAATCAAGATCCCAACTTTGGGTTATTATTTATTAAATAAATAAAAAAGTGTATCGAGAGACAAGCTGGATTCCGACCTCAGATTCACCTGTAGGGATGAAATTCTTTCAATACTTCAATTCTTTATTGAAAAAATCAGGTTTCTTTGTCGGTTAGATAATCAAATATCTAAAATGAGGGCCATGAGACGTTTGGCCATCAAATAGTTTATCTTTCCCTTTCATCATAACTATTTTTAAAATCACAAGTAAAATAATTTGTAACTGATAAATACTACATTAAATATCGAGTAGATTCATTCTCCTTGAAAGCTATGCTAGAAAATTTGATCCAAATAACAATTCGATAGAGGTCGATGAAGGTGGCCTTCAGTAATGGAGGAGGATGGCATGATAACACAAACATTAATACCAAGTGAATGTAAACATTTGCTCAAGCACAACCATCACTACCACCAAATGCAACCCAAGTGATTGTTGCGCATGGTATGGACGGTGTAAGCCCCAATATCAGTGACGGCATTTCGAGTCCAGGAGTTGAAGGACCGGCTATATTTTTTTTTTCTTCCAGTAAATACAACGTTAAATAGAGTTAGAGTTCCTCCTATGTTGCATACCACCTTACTGGCTGACGAGTGACAACAACCCAACTAATACAGCAGTGACATAACTTTGTGCCTAAAACATTTATGATCCAGCTTTGCATCTCAAGTCTAGTGCCACAAACTAAGATGGTTAATGGATCAGTTCATACAAAAAGAGAGGGACAGAGGGTTAATGGATCAATAACCAACATCGATTTTTATTTCAAAAAAATTAGCTTAAATGAATTATATAAAGCAAGCATCCAGAGCAAATAGAAATTCATTATAAATATTATCATCAGTAGATCTGAAGAAAAAACTGCAAACAAATAAATAAAAGAAAAAACAAAACAGAATAGAAATTGTCAATATAATACTCCTTTGATCAATAACAAAACTGATTGCGCAGGATCATACCACTTTAGTGTAGCAATATGATACCAACAGCCTAGTCTCTTGCAACATACATTTCAATGGCAGAAATATGAGATCATGAGGAAACTATGGGTAGTCATTTATACAGAGGCAAAAAACTCAACACCAATTGAAGCCGTTTTCAAACTATAGTTATAAGAGATTAAAAATGCAAATGACAGGAATACAGAAGTCAAACTATTGATTGAAAACATTCAAATTTCTTTGCTCCTCCTGCCATGATCTCCAAATCGTAACTATGGACAGCAAAAAACACAAAATTTACTCTAAAACTCAAATTGCAGCTATGCCTTCCGCTCCCTTGGATTATCACATCTCGTATCATTTCTTAGCCAATACCTCACCTTTGCAGTCACTACCGGCAGTGACCATGTAACCTGCTCCGACCTATCAATACAAGCAATGTCACAACACTCCAATCTAAATAGTAATCATGAAAAATGCCATTATAGAAAATGTGACAACATTCCAAACAAATTGCAATCATGAAAAAATCTAGCAAACTAAGAAAAGGAGAAATGAATTACTTGGCAGTCTTTTAGTGTGACACGTTCTTGGAGCTGTACGTTGCTGCAGATGACAGAACCTTGAATTGAACAACCGTCACCAATAGTAACATGATTCATAACTACGGAATTAACAACCTGCGTATATGTATAACAAAGAAGCAAATGAAAGAAAGCTCAACAAAATTATTGAAGACAACAGATTAGTAAAGTAATCAGTGTATTACAAATAAATCAAAGGACCAAAAACTAACTTCCTGTTAAATAGCAGGAATAATATATCCCACCTTAACATTGGCACCTATCCTACAGTGGCGGCCAATGACAGACCGTTTGACACTGCATTTGTCACCCATCTGTGAACCTTCCCCCAGCATACAATGCGGCCCTACCTAAAATAGATCATAAAATTATGAACTTCAAAATGGGAAAAAGCAAATCAATGCTTCGGAAACTGAATTCCGAAAAACACAATTCTCTTTGCTCTGCAGTGTGTTTAACTAACTCACGGTTGTTTTTGCTCCAAGCTCTGCGGTAGGATCGATGATGTTGTTATGAGAAGAGAATGAATACCCTGACAAATGACTAGCTTCGCCTATCACCTGTCACATTAAAAAATGAATAAATCCCAAGTAAACAGATCTGTTGCTTGAGAATAATGTAAAGCAATATCAGTTACTTCGCAAAAAAGTCATGACCAAATAAAAACTTACATCCCGGTTTATATCATTGTATGCTTGTAAAGAATTCAGGCGAGCACAGTATTTGTTGCTTCCAGCAATATAGACACAACATTTATGGGTTCTTCGAACAGAATCAGAACCATTAGTACTAAGTTCATGTCGTAGATGAAAGGTGGGCTCAGATGCATTAGCAAGTATTTGAGATAGCATTTGTTGATTGCTTTGAGAAATAACCTTCTCAGTTCCATTTTCATCTGCTTGTGGCGTACCATTTAATAATACTTCCGATTTCTAGCTCTCATTTAGAAAAATATAACCAGATTAGAATCCTAACAAGTTTAGCATCCCTTAAACTATCTCTCTGCAAAAGCCTTAAACAACTAACCAGTTGACTGCGGACAAGATATGGCAATACATCATGCTTTAAACTATGAAATTCACCATTCTGATCTAGAACTTCTAGTAGAACTGATCTGCAAGAAAATTATGTTTCAGGATACAATCAAGACTAAATTAAGATTGATAATAATATATAAGGCAGTCAAAGAGTAGATGAATATACCTTTTGAACGCATACAAGTGGGCATCCATTAGATCAGCCTTTATTTCTATCTACATGAAGAACAAATTACAAAAAATAATAGCAGAAAAGGAATAAAATCTTATTGGGAACATGCAAAAGTATTTCGTTTTATTTTTTATACAAATGGTATGACAAATTCATTTATTTCTAAGAGAAATGTATTTTTTTTTATAAGACAGTCCAATTTTCTTACTCCAACATAAGCATAGCAATAACTTTTCACCTCTCGACAGACAGAACAAGAGCTTCATTAATAACGTTAAACATTGGCCTATGTGCTGAACAAGAGATGTAGTAATTGTAAATAACAAAAATGTGCCTGAAAGACATGTTTTAGAACTAACACTTAATTTGCATGCATACCAGAACAGCTTTAGCTTTTTATAATAGGAGAAATCCAAGGCAGGTGAAACTAGGAAAAAAATAAAAACCTGGCCAACAGAACGGAGTATGCTCTTCTGAATCCGAAGATCTTTTTCAACTTCAGCTCCTGAAAAGGGTTGCAATATTCGACTTAGTTGAGAACGCATATAGTCGATTCTTGGATCGGATACCGAGTTTTCAACAAAAAAATAATAATAAATAAATAAATAAGGGTAAGCTATTGAGATCTAACCAGTTGCAATGTGAAGTAAAAACTGTTTCGTGGGGTCCAGCCCTATCAAATCATAGCGGCCAGGTTTCTTGGCTTTGTCTTTCCCACCAGAGGACACTGACTCCAAAGGTCCACTTACAGGAGTATTACAAAGCAAAGCAGTGACAACTGCATCGTGTCGTCGATGAGTAGCAGCAACAGCGCCAATCGGCACATCAGAAACAAGATCACCACTGACAATCTTCAGAAAATTAAAACAACCATAAAGGTCGGTATCACCTAGATCTCATGCTTAACCAACAAAGTACGTAAAGGCCTAAAAGGATACTCACCAAAATATCTTTTGCGTATAGGTGGCGTGCAATTGCTCGAATTGCACCAGCTGTTCCCACGTCCTCAGGAACGGCGGCAACCTAGGATATTTATAAATACAAAAGCATCACACATTTGGATAGACTACTACTAGACTAGAGAATCAGTAATACTTTAAAGTCAAGGTTGAGGAGAGCTATCAACACTCTCTTTCCAACATTCACTCTCTTACTGGATAAAATTGATGTGAGTCTCACACTTTGAAATGGGTCCCACATAAAATGGTGGGACACACATGGATTTTGCCAAATAAGAGAATGATTGTTAGAGTGAGTGTTGAAAAAAGAGTCTTCCTAGCACTCCTCTATAATTAAACAAGATCATTAAGAATTTGTGTCCAGGTTCCAAAGAAAGAACACTTTTATTAAGGAAAGAATAGGAGAAAAATCTCTCCTCAAAGGGTTTCCCCTTCTCACTAGTCACGACTCTATTCACAAATGTTTACGATATTCAATAATGATCCACTCTACATTTGTATTCTCATATAT
>Ga0315913_1010798_pt1 | contig 10444 bp, 10 predicted proteins | sample MpolsnodulesMG_FD_207736 | JGI IMG/M metagenome (GOLD analysis project Ga0315913, IMG submission 207736) | Medicago polymorpha root nodule microbial communities from Los Angeles, California, United States - small nodules | ecosystem: Host-associated > Plants > Roots > Nodule | place: USA... | reverse complement strand
TGGGTACCTTCCATTTCTTACTCTTTTACTTTGTTTCTTTTAAATGTATATTTATTCTTATCATAATTCTAAACTATATATTAAATTATAATATTTTAATATATTAAATCTTATAGTTTCTATTTTCAAATGTAGTATGATGTATTTATCTTATGTAGTGTTTTTTGAGAGTGTTTTGTGATTTTCAAATATTATTTGTTTGTTTGCTTGCAGAGGATTTCCAGTTTGGCTGAAGTATGTTCCAGGCATAAGCTTTAGAACAGACAATGAACCTTTCAAGGTTTTTACTTTTCACATACACAATTATTATTTATATAATATTTTCCTAAAATATAAACTGTTTTTGTTAGATTTATGACATATTAATTGTGTTGCAGAGGGAAATGCAAAGGTTCACTGAGAAGATTGTAGGATTGATGAAGAGTGAACAGCTCTTTGAATCACAGGGTGGCCCTATCATTCTCTCTCAGGTGAATTTTCTAAGGTTACTCTTTTTATATATAAACTTATATTTTAAACCTACTAATTTTCATTTAGTTTTTGAGAGCTTATACTAGTGACTAAAAACTTGTCGAGACTAGATCCTCTACGATCGGCTATATGGCGTATCCGGTCTCTGTCATGATCTAACGGTCTACGGCCGGCTGAACCATAAAGTCAGCTGTACATTATCCAATTTGAAACTTGTCACTATAGATCTAGAAATAATGATGATTTTTTGCAATGTGTTGTCTCAGATTGAAAATGAGTATGGAGCACAAAGTAAGTTACAGGGTACTGTTGGCCAAAACTATGTGAATTGGGCTGCCAAAATGGCTGTAGAGATGGGAACTGGAGTTCCTTGGGTGATGTGCAAGGAAGATGATGCACCAGATCCAGTGGTGAGTATACTAATCTCAGTCTTCATCTTGAAAGCTGTGTAACATGAAATGAAACACTTACCCATGATATACCACTTAGTTACTCCTTATTCTACTCCCTCCATCCCATTATGAGTGTAACAATTTTACCATGTATTTTCCATTATCATAAATGTAAAGTGGAAAATATTGACTTCAGAGTGGTGCATAAAGTATTGATAGGAGATTAAACATGCAAAAAAGTATATAATATTACATTTAAAACTTAAATTGACATTCATTTTGAGATGATATTATTTCTTCCATAAGTGACACTTATAATAGGATTCGAAGGGAGTATTATTTTAATTTTCTGAGATATATCTATAAAAAAAAATAGAAAATAAAACACAGCATGTGGTTCATTTGTCCATCTATTAAACTAATGTGTTAGTTAAACTAATGTCTTTTGTTTATGTGGTTACAGATAAACACATGTAATGGCTTCTATTGTGACAAGTTTACTCCAAATAGACCCTATAAGCCTACAATGTGGACTGAAGCTTGGAGTGGCTGGTAAGCTTGTTCATTATCATCACATTACACTAAAGTTTGAAAATAAAGAAATGAATATCCTACATAACTTTAATTTTAAATATGAAGGTTTACAGAATTCGGAGGTCCAATTCACAAAAGACCTGTACAAGATTTAGCATTTGCCGTTGCTCAATTTGTAACAAGAGGAGGGTCATTTGTAAACTACTACATGGTTAGTTAGTTTAAATAGCTTAAAAAAATAAAAACTGGCACCTACTATTATAAGTGTAATTAGCCTAATTTGTCTTGCATTTTCCTGTAGTATCATGGAGGAACCAATTTTGGACGAACCGCAGGAGGCCCTTTTATATCTACTAGTTATGACTATGATGCTCCACTAGATGAATATGGTGAGAAATTACTGTTGAATTTTAACAATTTTACTACAATAAATAAAAGAGATATGTGATTTCTCAAATGCTCGTGCTTGTTGGGATTCGATTATCGGCACAGTATCTCAAACTACAGTAGTGATTATTAACTGAATAGTTCTATATTCTGTTATAAAACAATGCAGGTTTGATTAGGCAGCCAAAATATGGTCATCTAAAGGAGCTTCATAGAGCTATCAAGATGTGCGAGCGAGCTTTGGTTTCAACCGACCCAATTGTTACTTCATTAGGGAGCTCTCAACAGGTTTCAACTCAATTCAAAATTATTTTGCCAATCACGCGTGTTTAGCTTATTTACCGATCCTACGGATATGTAACTTTTTCCAGGCTCATGTATACTCTACGGAATCCGGAGATTGTGCTGCTTTTCTCTCAAACTACGACTCAAAATCCGCTGCTAGAGTGCTTTTCAATAATATGCACTATAGTTTACCCCCTTGGTCCGTCAGCATCCTCCCCGATTGTAGAAATTCTGTCTTTAATACAGCAAAAGTATGTAAAATGTCAGACACAATTTCTTCCCCTTTGACACGTCCATTCAACATGATTTAATAATAATAGAAACTTCATATTTTAGGTTGGAGTGCAAACATCTCAAATGCAAATGTTACCAACAAATACTCATATGTTCTCTTGGGAGAGTTTTGATGAAGATACTACTACTTCTCTGGATGATAGCTTCACACTCACTGCTCCAGGTCTCTTGGAACAGATAAATGTAACACGAGATGCAAGTGATTATCTTTGGTATATAACTAGGTAAGCCTGATTTTCTTTACCCTTGGAATTCTTCAACCTTATAACTGGTTTCAGCATTTAAAAAAAAAATTCATGTCTATGTTTCTTCAGCGTTGATATAGGTTCATCTGAATCCTTTCTACACGGAGGTGAACTCCCAACTCTCATTGTTCAGTCCAAAGGCCATGCTGTGCATGTTTTCATTAATGGTCAACTTTCTGGTATGTAAATTTACTTGCCTTCGGTTTAGTACCTCATTCTAGCTGATTACTGAAAGTAAACGTGATGCCTGATTAAAACCAGGTACTACCTATGGAACAAGGGAGTATAGGAGATTCATGCATACCAGCAAGGTAAATCTTCGCGCCGGAACAAACAGAATAGCTCTGCTTAGTGTTGCCGTTGGACTTCCTGTAAGTTTTGCTTTTCTCTTTTACTTTATAAATCATGCTATTAGAAAATGTTGAGATTTATAAATAGAAGTTGTTGATTTTGTGGTCAAGTTTACTCATTTTGACCTTTCTATGATTATGAAAGCCATGTAACTAGGCTGTTGACTATTAATATTCGTCTAACTTGGCAAAAAAATAAAATAAATCAGTAATGGCTCGATTCCTTGTCTGCTCATGAGTCTTGACTACAATATATTGACTTAATTCTTTTCCATATTTTGTCATCAAAGAATGTGGGAGAACATTTTGAGTCGTGGAGCACAGGAATCCTAGGTCCGGTTGCACTCCATGGACTCAACCGGGGAAAATGGGACTTGTCACAACAGAAATGGACTTATCAGGTTGCATATTCTTGCTTTAGATACTTAAGTTACATACTTTAAAGAAAAATTCTTACTAAGAAATGCTTACAAGCAGGTTGGACTGAAAGGAGAGGCTATGAATCTTGCATCTCCTAATAGTATCTCGTCTGTTGAGTGGATGCAGTCAGCAATAGTTGTACAAAGAAATCAACCATTGACATGGCACAGGGTAAAAAGATTAAAGAAAAACAATTGTACACAAGTTTGACTGAAACAAAATACTATTTTCAAAATATATGAAATTTATCTGTAAACTGTGCAGACTAATTTTGATGCACCTGAAGGAGACGAACCACTGGCATTAGATATGGAGGGTATGGGTAAAGGTCAAATATGGATTAATGGACAGAGTATTGGAAGATACTGGACAATATTCGCTAATGGTAATTGCAACGACTGTAACTATGCCGGGTCGTTTAGACCTCAGAAGTGCCAGTTCGGTTGTGGCCAACCGACCCAACGATGGTAAGTATCGCTAATTTTGTAGCTTCTGCAATTGCTATCATATTCAGAAATAAAGCATGCAATGCTCACTGAAGCACAAAATAAGCTTCATATTCTCTGATTTTACTGTCTGATCAAACGATTATGATTTTATGTTTGAAAATTATCAAACTTGAAGTCCGAGTTGTACGTCTCGACTTGCATGGATTTCATTAAGAAATCTGGATCCAGCATAATACATTGTATCACATTTCGTATAACATGTTTCAGGTACCATGTCCCTCGATCATGGTTGAAGCCAACTCAAAACCTATTGGTTATTTTTGAGGAACTTGGTGGAGATCCTTCAAAGATTTCACTTGTAAAGAGATCAGTGGGCAGTGTCTGCGCTGATGTGTCAGAGTACCACACAAATATTAAGAATTGGCACATTGATAGCTACGGTAAGTCCGAAGAATTCCGTGCACCAAAGGTTCACTTGCAATGTAGCCCTGGCCAGACCATCACTTCAATTAAATTTGCAAGCTTCGGAACTCCTCTCGGGACTTGCGGTAATTACGAGCAAGGAGCTTGTCATTCCCCTACATCCTATGCCACTTTAGAGAAGGTGATTTACCACATACTCTTGAAATGATTTCACAATCCACTACGTTGACTTATAGTTAACTAGTTTTCTTTTTTGCATCTTTTTTCACAGAGATGTGTAGGGAAGCCAAGATGCATAGTTACTGTATCAAACAGCAATTTTGGGAAAGATCCTTGTCCGAGGGTGATGAAGCGGTTATCAGTTGAAGCTATTTGCTCTCCTGCTACTACAAATTGGAGGGGTTAATCATTTAACTAGTTAAGGAAATGTTGTTTTACGTGTAGAGTGCAGTTACTTAAACCGCAAGAAATAGGAATGCATAATAAATGCAGTTATTATAGGTAAAGTTCTAGTGCGAAGGGGTTGTGTAAATTATTGATAGGTAGCTAGGTGAATCTGAAAACAAGGGTCTGAATGAAATTTGGACCCTTGTGTGTGAATTTAGATGACCAGTCCCCGGCCTTTTAACCGGATATGGGCACTGGTGGGAAAGAGGAAATGGAATTGGCTTGAGTGATTTTTGTTTTTGTGTGAGTTGAGGTATGGTGCAAAACAGGTTCAAGTTAGGAGTGGATCCTAATGTAACCACTGTTTGATGAGGTTTATTGTCATAGAATAGAAAGTTCATTGTTCTGTCTACTATGTGCAAAACATGAGAATGTGAGTGAAGTTTAATTCTTATTTTTTTTGTGCATAAAGTAAGCTGTTATGGCAAATTATGTTTTTTTATTCACCATCAAATTGGTCCAAATCTCCAATTGAAAGAAACTTGCACAAACAAATTACAAAGAAAGCTTAATGTAAGGAGATATATATTCTTCAGTAAAAATGTTGTTGATTTATTGTGAAAAATAAATCTATTGGTTACAGTCTTGTCAAAGTGGAAAATAATTGTTCATTATCCTCATTCACACAATTTATGATCAATGATGTGACATATAGCTACTCTTGTTCAAGTTCTAATAAAAAAAATTCCAAATACTTCCTCGGGTTCTTTAAGTTTCAAGTTTGTTTCAGATAGATCCTTTAAGTTTCTAAGGTTTCAGATAGATCCTTTAAGTTTCGAATTTGTTTCGGATCGGTCCTTTAAGTTTATAAGGTTTCAGATAGGTCCTTTAAGTTTCGAGTTTGTTTCAGATAGGTCCTTTCTATCAACCTCCGTTAAGCCAAAGTTAAAGGACCTATGTGAAACGTAAAACTTAAATGGGCTCAATTTATTCACCCTAAAAAAAAATAAAAAATCTAGTATACTAATTATTAGGTGCATGTTTGATCCTTTATGTTTATTTTAGGTCTCAAGTTGGTCCTTTATGTTTTAAAAGTTTTAAGTCGGTCCCTTACATTTTAAAAGTTTCAAGTTCGTTGAAAATAATATTCACATTGGAATAAGTTAATCTCTTTTGCGACATGATATTGAGTTTAATAAAAAAAATTAAAAAACTGTTTTAAAATTGATTTTCTAAATAAGTTAAATTCAATCACCTATATTATTAACCCAAATCTTTAAACCGAAAGAGACTAACTTATTTAAATGTAAGTAACGTTTTGAACCAATTTAAAACTTTTAAAACAAAGGGACCAACTTGAAATTTTTAAACATAACAGACCAATTTAAAACCTACGATTCGGAATAATAGAATTTATTTATTTTGAGCAAAAAAAAAAGTAGAATAGCTCACTCGTTCTTCGTGCAAGTAAACCAAGCGAAAGTACATAGTTGTTGATCATTCCACTCTCAGTGTAGCACCTTGTTTGTTCGTTCTTCCTTCATGTCCATAATTCCCAAAACAGAGAAAAACACCACCGCCATCCCCGTCGTCGACCTCGACAGCGACGACGAAGACGGCACCTCCGCCACAATGAGCGACATTCAACAAAACCCTCCGGAGTTAATTTCACCTCCGGTGGTTTCTCAGAGCCAAAGTTTCTGGAAAGCCGGTGATTACGTTGCTGGTCCTTCTTCGAAACCTTCTCCTTCTCAAGGTATTCGCATTACAACCTTTTTTCACTCTTCCATTTTAATTATTGTATCTTACATTCTTATTTGTTATCTTATTGATTTTACTTTTTTTAGGTCATTTGGATCATGCACGTGTTCATCCTAAGTTTCTTCATTCTAATGCTACTTCTCATAAATGGGCTTTCGGAGGTGTGTTTTTTTTACCTCATTTCTATTTCTCATCGTAAATGTTTGTTTGTTTCGGAATTATTTTGATTAAGTAAGTTTGTAAGTGAATTTGTTTGTTTCAAAAGTTTTGAAATTGGAGTTTATTTCATTTTGGAATCCCTTTGATTTGTAAAACCAATTCAACTTCAAAATATGGGAATTAATTTGATTGGCAACTTAGTGCATGGGATCACGGTGAGCTACCAGGATTTCGACAAACTCACCGTGATACCAGACATGCACTTAGTAAGTAAAATTATTTGCTCTAAATGTTTTGAAATAGGATATAGGAATTTTTTTTTTTTTATTGGGTTTTTTATTTTGGAATCCCTTTGATCTGTAAAACCAATTCAACTCATAGAGTTCGAAATATGTTCATAAATCAAACCAATTTCCAAATTTTTATAACTTAAATCCAAATGCAATGTGAATTTCTTCTTATTTTCTTTTCTTTTGGGCATTGTTTGGCATGCAATTATTTGTTTGGTAAGAAGATAGTCATTAGATTTTTTCAAAAAAAATTCATGTTGGCCATATAATATAAAGAGAGATAGAGATGGTGTTACCAACGACAAAGGTCAAACCGTCAAATGAGCAAGGTTTCCAAGTTCCAACTAATGATGAAAGAGCATGAGACGGCGAAGAGGGGGAAGACAATGTGACAGTGGATGTCGCCCACCATGTGGAGGATTGGTTGGTGATTGGACTATTTGGAATGGCTGATTGGGCATTATCGCATTCATGGTGAGGGGTAGCTGGTTGAGAAATGAAGACCCTGAATTACAATTGGTTGGTAGGTTCATGTCATTGCCCCTGCCAAAAGAGCTACAATAAATATGTTGGCATGTTTGTCTATTCCTCTCCTCATAGTTATGGAAGAGGTTAACGTTGGAGGGGCTCACATGGGTCATGTAGCCGAAGTGGAGGCCGTTGATGGCACAACCCGCATGGGAGAAGTGGTGGATCGTCGAGCTGATATGACAATCTTCGGCAAATGTTGGTCGCCCATGCAGAGCAAGACTCTGATACTATGTTAGGTATTAGAATGAAAAAAGGGGGAGAGCAAAAGCTAGAGAAAGTGTTTAGATGATGGTGTCACATTCAATGGATACTAAATGAATTTATACAGATAATCAAATAGCGACAAACATTATCAACCAACTAACCAAGTGTAATAGAAACCTGGACCTTCCTTCTGATAGTTCCACTCAAAATTTTGGTTGCTTGGCAATGTCAGAGCTTGACACAAGACACAACGTATGTTCTCACTTTCTCAGGCTTTTTGAAATGTCCATCAGGCAATGGCAATCATTTGACACCCCTCTTGTGTCTGCACCGAAGAAGTCAAAAGACTTCATATCATATTGATTAAACTTTGAAGTTGCTGTCCAAGTCCATTACTGTGATTTTGGGGGTATTTTCTATATTGATAATGAGGGGCTAGTATTGGATATCTAGAGCATGGACACATATGGATGGCCGAATAATAGATATAGGATACTATTTTAGAATTTAGTCTAGGTCTAACTCAACCCGTAAAGCTAGCTCAGGGAATGAGGACTGCTAAAACCTAAGTACTAATTTGGTGGGATCTCAACATGCTTCTTAGGTGATTTTGGATAGCCAATAGAAGAGGGTTTATACTATCTTATTGCTCTCTTATCAATGTTAGATGAAGACTTGTTTTTTTTAATGTTATTGTGACAACTATTGACAGAGTTTTGGTATTTGATGTTTTACTTTAGTCTTTTATTAATACATGCCTCTCATTATTGGCAGCTATTGCTGAGCTAGTGGATAATGCTGTTGATGAGGTATGATTCAAGTCAATAATTTTTTTTTCTAAGTAGCGAGACAGTACCCGTTAATCAACATGAAAAATATTGTTGAATGTTTGTTGCTTACATAAGTGCTCTTAGTGTTATGTTATGATTATGACATTTAAAACTGGCATTAGTACACGGTTGAGGTTGAAGGATTGGTTAAAAATTCCCATTCCCATATTCATTGGTTTTGAATTCCCTTTGACTAGTAGTCATGATTGGTGATCATTCCACCCTAGGTGGTCCATGGCATCCAGGTTAAGTAGTCAATCCCGGATAGCGGCATGGAGCAGCCAACCCCAAAAGTGGGATGCCGGGATAGCGTGTAAGGGATGACCACTATTTGATCATTTTTTTGGAGAAATTACGTGAATAATACTTTAAAGTATAAGCAAACGTATGTTTGAAATAAAATTAAACAAATGACTAAAACCTCATGATGCATTCATAAATCAAAACACAATTCTTATTATTCAAGTCCTTCCAATGATTAAAGAACAAAGTCAGAACAAAGCAGAAAGAAAAAGAAAACATAGAAAGAAGAAGAAAAACACAGAAAGACAAACATAATAGAAGAAGAGATTCAGAACATAGAGAGAAAAATAGAACAAAGGAAGAGAAAACATAGAAAGAAAAATAGCATAGATTCAGAACAAAAAATGAAAAAGAAAACATATGAGAGATGATAGGACATAGAAAGAATGAGAGATGGAACAAAACAAAGCCATGAAACTTAACAGATATGAGAAAACAGAGGAAGGTGAAAGGGTTAGGGTTATAATCGGCGGTGGTGGTAGTTTGATGGATGGCGGCGATGGATGAAGAGTAGAGAGAAAGAGTTTTTGAGATGAAATTTTGTTAGGGTTAATCCGAATTCCCCAAATTGCCCTCGAAACGGTTTAAAATTTAGGATGAATTTGGGGTTTTCGCGTTTACAACAAAATAGCGGATCAGAGCCCGCTACGCCGCTGTAGCACTTGGGGCGCCAGCTATCGCAAACTGCTCTGCTATAGCCATTCCTGGCACAGCCCACGACCGCTCCACTATAGCGCACTATTGACTACCTTGCATCCAGGAGCTAGCTGAGTAGGATTCTTGCTGGGAGACATACTTGGAGTTGGAGACTTCAAATGATCTGTAATCCTGTGGGCAACTTTCTATTCTACCTCCCTTTGGGTCATAGTATGTCAGACATGCTGCTGCATCCTAAGTTGTGTTCTTAGAGCAATTGATACTCACTTCTACTTTTAGAAAAACAAATTTAAATGGAATGTTAAGTATATTTTTGTAGTTTTGAATTTTGAATGGCACATAAACGTATATATTTAGTTTGAATTAACAATGTCGGAGACTATTTGCTTTGCTTAAAACTGTAAAATAACTTGCAACTCTTGCCTCTGATCAAGGCCTGCCAATATGTCAGAACTTTTTAAAATGCTACTAAAAAATTACTGTTTTCATAGAGCAGGAGTAGTACTGAATTTTCCTTTGTACTATTAGATTCAAAATGGTGCAACTTTTGTTAAGGTTGACAAGCTTGAGAACATGAAGGATAATTCACCAGTGCTATGTTTTCTAGGTATGCTATCCAAACATGCATAATATCTACTATTGTAGTAATTTACTAATTTATGTTGGCCTGATATGATAGTTGTTGGCAATAAATTTAATTGAGCACATGTTTCCTATGCAGATGATGGTGGGGGAATGGATCCTAACTCATTACGAAAGTGCATGAGCTTGGGTTATTCTTCAAAGAAGTCGAAGACAACAATTGGACAGTGTAAGTGTGTATCTGAAATCAGTCTATTTGTTTCTTTAAGCAGTGGTGGTTGCACAATCATATGGGAGATAAATGATTTAATTAATGTTTAGTTACATACATTGATACATATAGAGATGATTTTTATAGTATTATTGACCATGAAGAAATCATAAAACATTTTTAGAATATGAAAACGTGTAGAGATCAGAAACTTGGTTATTCTGAGTTTTTTGTCATAAAATTATGTAAAAGGTTATACCTCCAGTGAAAAAATTCTGG
>Ga0315913_1010793_pt1 | contig 10447 bp, 9 predicted proteins | sample MpolsnodulesMG_FD_207736 | JGI IMG/M metagenome (GOLD analysis project Ga0315913, IMG submission 207736) | Medicago polymorpha root nodule microbial communities from Los Angeles, California, United States - small nodules | ecosystem: Host-associated > Plants > Roots > Nodule | place: USA... | reverse complement strand
CAAATAAATTCCTTTGCTCTTGAACTTGTTCAATCAGAATCTTTAAGAATAGTACTTTGATTATGGATCCTGTACACTTGAACAAATTGTTTAGCATATCCAATTGATTTTTTTTAATACCTTGTTATTGTCAAAACTCAATAAGTGGCTTGTGAAACACCCTTTGTTCCAACAATCATCATCTCCAGCCACATCATTACCTGCAAAATGTCCACCCCCTCGATAAGGATTAGGCGTGTCCACAGGCCAATTCACATAAGCCTGGAAAGCGGTAGGCGTCATAAACTGTGCCATGACCTCTGGATGGTACCCTGCTTGCTGCTGCATCAGGTACTGGGACTGCTGAAAATATGTGTTTGCCCTATTTGTGGCTGATAGCATGGTCCAGGTATGCAGGTTGCTCTCATGCTGCCATTGAGCATAACGAGCAAAGTCAAAGGCAGCTGGGGGCTGCACTGAAGCTGGGGCACTGTGTGGCTCAGGTTGTGGTGGCGAAGATGGTTCATTGTGGTCCTCAGGTTGTGGTGGAGGAGCTCTAGAAGTGGATGCCTGCTTGCATTTTCCCTTTTTTGTTTCCCCCATGATGTAGCGGCTGATGAATGCATCATTAATAGGGTTTCGAATCTGCTCATGTACCGCATTCGGTAGCCGCATGCCAGAGTCTTTGATAAGACCCATGATGAGACCGGGGAAAGAGAGACGAGTCTCTCTTTCACCTTTGCCTTGGAGGGTTACTTTCTTCAGTTCAGAGGCAATGGTCCGGGCTATATCCACCTTGATGCCCTTAAGGATGTAGTAAATTAGAGGATGTAGTAAATTAGAGGGCATACCTCGACCACACAATCAGAGAGGTGGCTATTGGGCATGACATTGTGGAGGAGGAACTTCTAAATTATTTTAGTGGGGTTGGTCAAGGCTTTGTACTGAGCTCGGTATTCTCTTCCCGCTTCACTCACATCATAATTGCACCCTTCTAAAAGGACAAACCTTTTAACTTCCTCATGAAGTTCCGGAAGTGTGAAATGACCCATGTTATGTTTGATGTGAAAGTCATCCATGTCACCAGGCCTTAGTGGGAAGGGGTCTCCCAGGTATTGGTTAATGGCGTCACGATCAAACCGTATCACCCGACCACGAACAAATGTCTCATATGGGAAAAGCTCAGTGTGTGGGTTTTCAGGAAGCGCATTGGTGTAAAATTCACGCACGAGCTCAGCGTTCTTGACCATCCTTGGTCAATGAAAAGTTGGGCTCTTTCTCGGAAGGGGTCTTCGGGGTTGATGGTAAAGACCCTCTCTGGCCACATAGCCTGCTGTAGCAGGGCTACGTACCGGTCCTGGTGGTATCTTGACCTAAATCGGTCTCTCTCATAACTATGGCTGCTAGGAGGGGGTTGAGGTGCAGAGGTTTCACCCATTCTTCGTTTTCCGGTGTTTGTCGGGTTTTTTGGTGCCATGCCTGCAAAACAACCAGAAAGTCCATACACAAGACAATACAACAGTTCAGTAACAGTATGGAATGAAAAGATTAACAGTAGCAGGCTCACAGAATGGTTTTCAGACCAAAATTTTCAAGTTCTGCTGCAACTCGCCTCCCAAGTGAAGTTACTCGCCATGGCGAGTTGACATGAATTTCTGGGTTTGCTGATGATCGCTCACCGTGGCGAGTGGCCCAGAAATTCGAAAAATTCACCCTTTTTCATGTAAATCAACAGGGTTCATCATGTTGAACCCCATTTGAAGTAATTCCGACCCTAAACTACACAAAGATGAACTGAATCATAGCATTTTGCAGAAATTTCGAATTTTTGACCCAAAAACCCCTTTTTGAAAATTTTGAAAATGTTGATTCAATCATGGGGATAACACAAGTTTTCTGCTTTGACTTGTGCTATGATTCTGTTTCATCTAAGCAAGGAGTGATTGGGCATAACAAAGATTATCAATTTTTGGTCACTACCCTAGGGTTTGTCCTATGAACTATGCATTGACAAAGTAAAGACAATAGATACAAACCTGATTTAATTGATGCAAGTGCATAAATGATGATGAATGTGGCCTTGACTTGCCTTGACTTGAATTGAAAATTTGGGAATTAGGGTTTGTGTGTTTGGGAGGAAAAAGTTTTGAAATTTTTGGTAGAGAGAGAAAGCAAAACCGAAAATGATTAGTAAAAGTGGGTAATGGGTGGTTAAAGTGAGTTAATGAAGGAGTTAGTGGCTTTGGAATCTGAACTGTCATAACTGCTACTGCTCGCCTCGCGTGTAGATTTACTCGCCATGGCGAGTACTTTGGTAGTCAACGCAGTCAATGGCAAGTTTACTCGCCATGGCGAGTTGTTTTACTCGCATCGCGAGTTATGACAGGTTTTGTTTTTGGCTTGCTTTTTGAATTCTGTTTTGGCTGATATGTGTATGCACCATGACTCCTAATTCTAATATGCATAAAAACAGTAAATGACTTACAAAATTGGGTTGCCTCCCAACAAGCGCTAGTTTTTCGTCATTAGCTCGACACCTTTTTCATGACTTTTCACGGATTGTCCAATGAGATTGTCGACGTAAGCCGATCAACCTCACCACCAAAATATGGTTTCAGCCTCTGGCCATTCACCGTCCAGCTAGCTTTTGTAGCTAGATCTTCAAGCTCTACAACACCGTATGGTTTTACTTCTTTGACGATGAAAGGTCCAGACCATTTTGATTTCAATTTTCCTGGGAATAGCCTTAACCTTGAATTGAACAGTAGTACCATCTGTCCAGGCTTGAATTGTCTTTGAATGATCTTTTTATCATGGTACTTCTTGACCTTTTTTTTGTAGAGCTTTGAGGATTCATAGGCTTGATTCCTCATTTCTTCAAGCTCATGCATTTGAATCTTCCTTTTTTCACCGGTTTTGTCTTGATCAAAGTTTAGAAACTTGAGTGCCCAACAAGCTTTATGTTCAAGTTCAACCGATAAGTGACACGATTTTCCGTAGACCATTTGAAACGGAGTAAGACCTATAGGAGACTTGTAGGCTGTCCTATAGGCCAACAAACCTTCATCCAGCTTTGCTGACCAATCCTTCCGAGATGCCGAGACTGTTTTCTCTAGAATTCTTTTCACTTCTCGGTTAGAAACCTCGGCTTGGCCATTGGTTTGTGGATGATAAGGTGATGCTACCTTATGTTTGACTCCATAATGATCTAGAGCCTTGGCAAGTTGCATGTTGCAGAAGTGTGCGCCTCCATCACTTATTAAAACTCTTGGTGTTCCGAATCGGGTGAAGATATTCTTCTTGAGAAATTTCACTACTGTCTTGCTATCGGCTTTTGGCGATGCAACGGCTTCCACCCACTTTGAAACATAATCAACAGTTACCAAGATGTATTCGTTGGAGAATGACAAAGGAAAGGGGCCAACAAAATCTATACCCCAACAGTCAAACACTTCCACTTCAAGGATACTTTGTAGAGGCATTTCATTCCGCTTTGACATTGATCCGGATCTTTGACATTCATCGCAAGACTTGCAATGTTTGTAGGCATCTTTGAACAGGGTCGGCCAATAGAAACCGGATTGAAGAACTTTTGCGGCGGTCCTCTCCCCATTGAAGTGACCTCCATAGGGAGAATTGTCACATTGCCATAGTATTTTCTTTGCCTCTTCATTATCCACACATCTTCGCAAGAGGTTATCGGCTCCAATCTTGAATAAGTATGGTTCATCCCATACATAGTGATTTGCTTCATGGAGAAACTTCTTGCGTTGTTGCCAAGTAAAATCTTCAGGAATGAACTTTGTTGCTTTGTAATTCGCCATATCGGCAAACCATGGTCTTTCTTTGATTGCAAGCAACTTTTCATCCAGAAATTCTTCAAGAACTTCTGGTTCATTCCGTGTCACTTCATTGTTCATCAACCTTGACAGGTGATCAACCACAAGATTTTCTGCTCCCTTCTTGTCTTTGATTTCTAAATCGAACTCTTGTAGTAACAAGATCCAACGGATGAGTCTTGGCTTTGAGTCGGATTTAGTGAGCAGATACTTAATGGCTGCATGGTCAGTATAAACAACAATTTTGGAACCAATAAGGTAAGAACAAAATTTTTCTAATGCATACACAATTGCAAGTAGTTCTTTCTCTGTGGTAGCATAATTAATTTGTGCATCATTCAAAACTTTACTTGCATAGTGTGCTCGTGATTTTCGGGTATCAATCCATTGATTGGTATTGAACCTTCAATCTTTGAACTTTCTACTTTTATTTTTGGGAAGGGAAAAAGAGAGAAAAACCCTTAGAGATTAGGTCCGGGGGCTGGTTTCGAAAAGGGAAGGTTTGACGCACCTTAAACGACTACGGTATTCCGTAGGAACCTCTTGGCTAAATTAACTTGTGCTAATTATTTTACTTATCTTGAAAATGAATGCCTAAGAGTCTAAGTGAAAGAATGGAGGGAGAAGAAGTAAGATTTTGTTTATTTTTATTTTGATTTGGAAGGATTGGGTCCTTTGCCTACATACCCACAAGTGGGATCAAAACCGATGTAGTTCACTCTCAAAAATTGTTTTTGTGAGTTAGGTTAATTTTACAATTTTGAAAATAATTTTGAGAAGGGGAAAGAGGCCTCAAGGCATGAGATAAAAATAAAGTGAGGTTGGTCAAATTTTAATTACAAGAAAGTCAAGTCTAAAATGAAAGTTAAATTGATTAAATTTTGATTAAGAAAATAAAGGAAAAAAGGCACTTGAATTGATCCAAAGTTTCTTAAGAAAATATTTTTTGAGTTTTACATATTTGATTTTTTTTGGTAAAAAAAAGATTTTTCTAAACTAAACGCGAATTAAATAAACTAAGCGTAACGACGAAATGTTTAAAAAAAATGAGATATTTACAAAGGATGTTGGATCCAAGTAAATTCTCAAGTTATGAAGATGAACCTAAAATTACTAGTAGTTTGATTTTAAAAAATATATAAAGTCCAATAATTAACCTATTTTTGTCCCTAATTCGTTTTTTGTCCTTGATCGTGGTTTATGTCATAATGCGGAAAATAAATGTGATTTGTGTCGGTGCTACTTTTATTATATGAATATTACATGGTCCCTAAATACATGCTAAATCTCCAAGAAACAAATAAATAGCAAGAAGCAAGAAAAATGCATGAATTAAATCACCATATAACCTATTATACTAAAACAAAATAAAAATGATAACAATTAAATATGCATGAGATGATAAACAAAAATAATTCAAAATAATATAAACAAACGAAAACAGTAAAATAAACAATTAATACAAAGCAAAAATATTTTTAAAGGGAAAGAAAACAAAGAGAAAATAAATTTTTGAGAAAAAATGGTATAATAATGAAAAACAGTGGTGTATTTAGCAAAACAGTAGAAAATACTGGGCTTAAGCAAGAGAAAACGGGTCGGTTCGAAAACTGGGCCCTGGGTGGGTCGAACCGGTTCAAAATATGGGTCATGGGTTTTGGCTCAGGCAGATTAAATCTGGACCGTCCGATGAATTAAGAGGTCCAGATTTAATCAGGAAACAATTCATCATAGCCGTTTGATTTAAATCAAAGGGTTTTAAAATAAACAGCCCAAAATAAAACAATAATACAGGAAACACAGTGACCGTCAGATCATTGATCTGACGGTTAAAACAGAAATCAACACGGTAGTGCACACAAAGGGCAAAACATCAAAACACATGTAGGGTGCATCATCCGCCGTTGGATCTACGATCGAACGGCCTAGCCCCTGATGGTGTACAAATCAAACGTGAAGCAACAAGCATGGGATTAGGTCAAACAAAACATGGTATATAAGCATATTTGTCAACAAAAAAGACATAACACACATCACTTTCTCTTTCTAACACAAAAATTTTCAAAAGAAGAGAGCAAAAAAGAGACCGTCGGAGAAGAAAGAGGGACGGCGGAGGGAGGAGGTTTCCGGCGCGGTGGCCAGTGAGCCACCACGGTGGCGCCGCCGTGCCGGAAACATCCGGTGTATTTTTTTAAAATTTTTTTAGCTCAAAACGTTCGTCTCCTTCTCCTCTTTACGGATCCATAACTAGTTTTTGCAAAAAAACACTCACAAGGTCTAGATCTACAAAAAGGAAAACGAAAAAAATTTCTCCTTACCTCTTGTTCTTGCGGTTTCGAATCAGCTAAAAGAAACAAGCTGCTGCTCCTTCTTGTTCTTGCGGTTTCGAATCAGCTAAAAGAAACAAGTTGCTGCTCCTTCTTGTTCTTTCCCCCTTTTTTTGATCTGGTTCGACTTTGTGTAGATTGTATGAAGGATTTCGAATTGTGTGGTTGATATGCTTTGGATCTGATATTTGTTGATTATTTGTGATAGTTATGGAAATTTCGAGTCTGTATGGTGTTTGTGTTGTTGGACAGATTCGAGTTCGTTTGGTATGTTTTGAGCTTGCTGGAAGTTTTATGTGTTCATGTGTTCATGAGAGATTCATATGATTTCTTGATTTTTTCTGTGTTTGATCTAGATGATTTTGGAGAGAAATTTTTTTGTGTTTGTGAATTGATGGCTGCAGCTGCTAATGATTGCTCTGACTCTCTCTGACCCTCTGCTACAGTGCATTTAATACTATTTATACCTGGAATGTAGGGTTTCTCTGCTGCTGCAGAGAAAGAAAAAAATGCCCCTAAAGGGCTCTGGTACAAAGAGGACAGCACATGGACCAAAAAAGACTTTTTTAAAAAAAGAAAAGATTAAATAAATAAATAATACAAAAACGAAAATCAATTAAAAATAATAAAAAAAAAGAAAAACAATGTTTAAATAAATGACATTAAAATGAAATAAATACAAACGTCGCTTTCGGTAACCAAATGAGGTATTTTAAAATACCTCTCTGCCGAAATTTCGTCTGAGACGATGAAAATTACTTGACTTTCTAAAATACGAACACAACTTTTTAACTGATAAAGAACGACATAAAAATTTAAAATACGAACAAAAGGTTTTAAATATCTGAAAACGAATTAAAGAATTTAACTGCTTACGAAACGAAAAAGATATTTTAACCATCAACGATACGAATAAAATGTTTTAAATACTTCAAAACGAATACGAGAATGCGTAAAAAATAAAATAAAGATTCTGGTTATTAAAATACGAATAAAACTTTAAAATACGAATAAAAAAATTTTAACTGGTCAAAATTCGAGGTATGACACATAGTGTATGGCATGAAAAATTTTGTTCTTGCGTTGACCTAAAACGGCACCAACAGCATAATCACTCGCATCACACATTAATTCAAAGTTAAGATTCCAATTTGGAGCTATGATTATTGGTGCGGAGGTCAACCTCTCTTTCAATGTTTCAAATGCATTTAAACAATCATCATCAAAAAGAAAAGACTTATCTTTATTGAGCAGGTTGCTCAATGGTTTGGCTATCTTGGAAAAGTCTTTGATGAATCGCCGGTAGAACCCGGCATGGCCTAGAAAACTTCGAACGCCTTTGACATTTACTGGTGGCGGGAGCTTTCCGATCACATCAATCTTCGCTTTGTCAACTTCAATGCCTCTCGATGAAATCTTGTGACCAAGTACAATGCCTTCGGTCACCATGAAATGGCATTTTTCCCAATTAAGCACGAGATTGGTTTATCTACACCGCTTCAGGACGGTGTCCAAGTTATTCAAGCACACATCGTAGGATGATCCAAACACCGAGAAATCATCCATAAATACTTCAATGCTCTTCTCAATCAAATCAGAGAATATAGCTTGCATACATCGTTGAAATGTTGCTGGAGCATTGCAGAGGCCAAATGGCATTCTTCGGTAGGCAAAGATTCCAAAAGGACACGTAAAAGCTGTCTTTTCATGATCCTCCGGATTGATAGTTATCTGATTATAGCCCGAGTAGCCGTCAAGGAAGCAATAATATGCTTGACCAGATAGTCGTTCAAGCATTTGGTCCATGAAAGGTAGTGGAAAATGATCTTTCCTTGTAGCTTGGTTCAGCCTTCGGTAGTCAATGCACATTCGCCACTCGGTGACGGTTCTTGTCGGTATCAGCTCATTTTTCTCATTTTTGACTACCGTCATTCCCCCTTTCTTTAGCACCACCTGTACCGGACTTACCCATGAGCTATCCGAGATTGGATAGATCATTCCGGCTTCAAGTAATTTGACCACTTCCTTTTGAACCACCTCTTTCATAGTTGGATTTAGCCGGCGTTGAGGTTGGGCTACCGGCTTGAAGTTGTCCTCCATTAGTATCTTATGCATGTAGTAGGAAGGACTTATGCCTTTGAGATCTGATAAACTCTAGCCAATGGCTTCTTTATTGTGCTTGAGAACTTTGATTAGCTTTTCTTCTTCAAAGTATGATAAGGAGCTGCTTATGATAACATGTTTTGTACCGTCTTCTTCAAGAAACACATACTTAAGATGTGACAGTAAGACTTTCATCTCAACTTTGGATTCTTCGACCTTTTCATTGTCCTTCAATTCCTCCACTTTGGCTTTCTTTGGAGGGATCTCCTTCAAGGTCTCCAGCTCCTTCAAACATTCCTCTATTTCTTTCTCTTCTTCCGCACTGAGAACATTAAGTGCGTCTATGAGCACTCTTTCAAGGGCTGTAGGTTTGTGCAATTGTTTGCGAGTATCCATTATTACCTCATCAGTTGCATCTACTTTAAAACACGCCCATTTGTCTTTGGAGTGCTTTATGGCATCATGGACGTTGAAGTTAATTTCCTCATCATCTAGCCGCACTTTCATCAACCCATCATCATAATCAATCATCATTCGTGCGGCTAACATGAATGCTCTTCCAAGAATGAGTGGCACATCATCGTCTTCTTCAATGTCCATGACCACAAAGTCTACGGGAAAGACAAACTTATCCACTTTAACTAAGACATCCTCTGCGATTCCCATTGGTCTGGCCACGGACTTGTCGGCAAGTTGCAAAGTCATTCGTGTTAACTTCATATCTAGGCCTCCAACACACTTCACCACTGAATATGGTATCAAATTAATACTTGAGCCTAAATCGATCAAAGCTTTACCAACATTGACGGTACCGATTGCCACCGGTAATGTGACTCTCCCGGGGTCTCGTTCTTTTCTTGGTAACCGTCTTTGGATGATTGCGCTGCAGTTTGCGTCAAGTGCCTCGGCAAAAGGGATATTGATCTCCAATTTCTTGAAAATGTCGAGGAATTTCTTGAAATGCCGTTCCAAGTCCTTCTTGGAGTGAGCTTTAGGATATGGAGGCTTATGAGTTGGCACATTTGTTCCAGCTTCCTTCTTCTTATTCGTCTCCACCTCCTTTTCAACTACGACTTCTTTATTTTTTTTTGATTTTTTTGATTTTTTTCTACTATACTCCTATTATTTACACCTTCTTTGTCACTATGTACATCTCCCTCCTCCTTCTCATCCTCTTCGTTTTCCACCTCTTCTTCATCTTCAACAATTTGTCTCTCCACCTCCAGATTATCGCCAATCCCTTGCCCGGTCACTTTGCCGCTTCTTGTTGTGACGACTTTGCATTGTTCGTTTTTGGGATTGTTTTGTGTGTTGGCTGTGAAGGTTCCCCCTTGTTGATTGGCCAATATTTGAGAGATTTGACTCAAATGTTGAGCTTGTTGTCCCATTTGAGTCTCCAGGTTCTTGATTGATGCATTGTTGTTTTGTTGATTGGCCATTGTAAGCTGCATAAATTGGTTGAGGGTGTCTTCCAACTTTTGAGGGTGGTCTTGTTGTGGAGGATATTGTTGTGAATTGTTGTATGGCTGTTGATTGGAAGGCCCAGCAGTAGACCTCCACGGTTGTCCGAAATTGTTGTTTCTTTGAAAATTGTTGTTATTCGGATACCGTTGTTGGTTTGAATTACCCGGAAACTGTCCTTGAAATTGCCCCAGCCTTTGTTGATTGCCCACATAATTCACTTCTTCTTCTTGCTGTGGTGGTCAATATCCAGTTGGATGATCGCCGGAACACATTTCACAGGCGTGCACTTGTTGATGCCTTTGCTCTTTTTGTAATTGTTCTTTGATAAGTTTAGGCATTTCTTTCATTTGGTTCTTCATGTCTTCTAGTTGTTGAGTCAAGATTTTGGTTTGTGCTAGATTCGCATCACTTGACCCTAGTTCAAGAATTCCAGACTTTCTGTGTGCACTGCTTCTGTTGTGCTTTGCTGCTCAATCATTGAGTGACATCTTATTGATGATGTCAACCACATCCTTTGGACTTAATGCCATCAACGGATCATGTGCAGCTGCATCTAGGATAAGCTTGGGCTCTGGCAACAATCCTCCTCGGAACATATGGATTTGAGTTGTATCATCAAACCCATGCTTTGGACACTTTCTTAATAAAGATTTGTATCGCTCCCATGCTTCACATAATGATTCATCGGAACCCTGTGCGAACATTGCAATGGCGGTTTTCGTGTCCATGTGTCTA
>Ga0315913_1010788_pt1 | contig 10453 bp, 10 predicted proteins | sample MpolsnodulesMG_FD_207736 | JGI IMG/M metagenome (GOLD analysis project Ga0315913, IMG submission 207736) | Medicago polymorpha root nodule microbial communities from Los Angeles, California, United States - small nodules | ecosystem: Host-associated > Plants > Roots > Nodule | place: USA... | reverse complement strand
AATAAGAAGTGTACGAATCATGATATGACTTTGTTCGGTCAATCCCATGAACTCGGCTATAGCCCGAAATCCACAATGTCCATCGCCTATAACATCCACCACTTTTTCAATAAATGGAAGCATGAAGCGTGGCATATAATCAATAGGCGTCATAACCAGAATAGGCTTAGGCTTTGGATACCGAGTAGGTGGTGGAAGTGGGGAAAGTGATGTTTTACCAAGCCGAGCACCTTTTTTTCTTTTAAATGATGAAGTTGTTGGTGATGGTGACAGTTGACTATCCGGATTTTGAGAATCAACAACCTCCCACGAAGAAGGGATTCGACTAGTAGATGTAATTTTTCCTTTAGACCTCGCAATGTCGACTTTTTTCTTGGCTTCCTTGGTTGGTACTTTTCGTGGTGGTGTAGACATCATGGTGGTTTCGGGAAATGCCAACTGCTGCAAAACCTCTTTGACTTCAAGCTTCATTTGGAAAGGAAGTTTCTTGAGACGTTCTTGATTACCCTTCAACTCATCCTCGACAAAAAAACGATCTTCATTACTTTCTTCGCCCATAGGTAACCTAAGCCAATGATGGTGTATCTCATCCAATAAAATTGGATTGTCTTCAAGGATTTTAGTAGCAATTTCGCATGCACATGGAAGCCCGTAAAAAGTCCTTTGAATATAACCACAAATTTCTTTGTCCATGCACAATGTTTTCCTACAACGTGACTCTTCCAAAGCAATGTTGTCCAAAGCCCATCTAGACACATGACCATCTAACCCGGAGTACAAAGTGACATCTTTGAATCTATGTTCCAATATGGTAACGCTCTGACCAAAGGTTGTTTGTATCACAGTGAACTGAAGCACCAACATGTCATGTATTTTCTCCCAACAAGTACCCAAATCACCAACACTATTGTCCACACTGTTGGTGGTTCTGCAACCAAGATGCATCACATGGTCTGTCCATGCCCTCACTATTTTCTCCTTCACTTCTTTCAAGGTGGTCATGACATAATTTAAGAAAAGTGGTAAATCACTACATTCATCTTGGAACTCCACTAATGCATTTGCATATAACTCTTGAGTGAGTTGCTCAACCATAGCTTTTTATGCCCTCATTATCTTTTTGACAACATCGCGAGGTGAAACCTCTTTCCCATCCTTTTTTCCCAAAGGATATTTACAATTTAAGATGCACCTTTGTTTAACATTTGCTTGCACATGAAAGTAACAATTCATTGCATAACGTTCCGAGAAAACTATTCCAACCGCTTTCATCAAAGACCCATCCCTGTCAGTAACAATCACCTTAGGCATATTCATCTTTGATGTAAGAAGTTTACGCAACATTTTTAAAGCCCAAACAAAGTTTTCCTCTTTCTCATGTGTCACAAATCCAAACCCAACCGAATATGTCAAATTGGTCGAAGTGACCCCAACTACCTCAAACATTGGCATCTTGTACATGTTGATTTTGTAGGTGGAGTCCATAACCAAAATCGTTGGAAAATTGTTAAACAACTTAACGGATGTTGGATGAGCCCAAAAGATATCTTCAATTGTAGTACTTTCACTTTGTGTTCTTGAGAAATAAGTATAGTTGTGCTCCTCCAACTTCGAGATTTGATATTGCAACGGTTTCTTGTCACCTCTATTTGCCTTCCATATTTGTTGACGTTCATTGTACACTTGCTTGATATTTGTCATGCAATGTGGTCTTTTGTTCTTCAAATTTATCAAAATATTTCTTGGAAGCATCTTGCTCTTGGTCAAGTCACGTACAATCTTCTTGTCGTCCTCCTTTAATCTACCGGCAAGAATGTGTCCTTCTAAAGCCGGCTCCATCGCATGGTTGTGAACTCCATTAAGAATGTTCAACCCCCATTCATTTGTTTTCCTACTAAGATATCCACTAACCATGGACAAACACCCACATTTTCTTGAGCCCGTTGTTGCATGCTTCGGTTTTTTTTTCCGGCACTTTATAAGCTCTACTCCTTTCACACACTAGGCACAACATTGGATCGACCAAGCTTGATCTTTGTGTAACAGTTGTAAATCCCGCCTTATTTGCTTGACGACGTGCCCACTCAAGCAATTCTTCTCTATCTTTCTGCTTAATGTCGTCTGGAAAAAAACCTAGCCGTGTCATCTTCGTGGGCATGAAGTGGGAGGACACCGGAGTCAACATTTTTAGAAGCTTCAACATGGACGGAAGCTCCATCAATGTTTGGTTTGGCTACAACCTTAGGCGGTTTGACATCTCCGGAAATTTTGACAAGATTTGGTTTTGTCTCTCCCGAAACATCTTTCGCGTTCTCTACCATTACTATAATAAAACAACACAAAAATATAAATTAACAACTAACTAATGCATAAACATCAATGCCATAATGAATTAAAACAAAAAAACAAAAAAAAATTGAAAAATTGGCAGTAGCTGCCTTTTTTTCGTTGTGAAATTTTTTCACAAGTAATCCTCGGCAGTATACTACCGAAATATATCTCGGTAGTTAACTGCCGAGGTTTTCCATGACAGAGTTCTACGTAACTGACGTAAAAACCCATAACAAATGCAAAAAATCAACAGATTAAAATGCTCAATACCTGTTTTTTTACGTCAAAAGTGTGTTGATACCTCCTATGCTTGATGCTTCAATGATTTTGGAGCAAGATTTGATGTAAAAAATATTGGATTTGGGGATTGGATGGAAGAGGAAAGAAAGTTGATGATGAAATAGTGTGTAGGGGGAGCAGGTGGCTGTTTCATCTGATGAAGCATTTTTCTCGGCAGTTAACTACCGAGGTTTTCCTCGGCAGTTAACTGCAGCCGGTTTTCAAAAACCTCGGCAGTTAACTGCCGATGGCAATTTGGTATTTTACATGTGTTTCTCAGCCTTCTGAAATGTGTGAACAACAATTTTCAAGCAAATTTATGAGGTAAAATTTTTGGTGGAGTTAGTTGTGTCACATTACTTTGACAGTAGCATTTACTATGCATAATGCACAAACTTATATAATTGAGAGACAAGAATGACCAATGGATAGAGGGATTCATGAAATTTTTTGGTGCGAGGATCCTCTCCTGTGTAATCCTCTCCAGTTTTCTGCTGTTGTTGAATCCCAGCTATTAACTACACTCTCTTTCCATTTTTTATTTTAAAACATATTCTCTCACCTCTTTAATGGATGGTTAGGATCTCACATGAGATAAAAACACTGGAGACAATCCCCTCCCCTACTATTGCATGTAATGAAGAATTAGGGGTTTATACGAGGGCCTTTGCATAGCTAGAAGGCAGAGAATATCAAGAATTGAAGTTCAAATGGATTCATTGGGAGTGATTGTGATTCAGAATTTGCAACTTGGAAACAATGACAGTGTTATGGGAAGGAACATTATGAAAAAGAAAAATCAAAGAGTTAATGACATTAAACTGGAAGGTTAGGGTCACACATGTGTATCGAAAAGCTAACAAGTGTTCGGATATTTATACCAACTTGGATAGTGAAGGTGACCCAGGAGCTACTTATTTAGAAAACCCTCCTTCAAGGATGTTTTGTTTTATTTTATCTGATGATTGTAGTGGTGTTTAGAACCCCATTTAATTTTGTTGTAGTTGTTTTTCTTTTTTCTATTTTGGCTTATGCCCACACCCTTATATATATATATAATGCAACTTTCCTACTAAATGAGTTAAGTTTACGGAACATACTAGTATACTATTGTATAAAAATAAATAATCAAAACCAACACAAATTATTTAATATTATGATTTAAGATTTATTCCAAACATTATTCTTGCATTATAATTATATATTTTACACAGAAATGTATCTTTTTTCACTAAACACATAATTGTATTGAAGTAGATAGAGTATTTCGTGAAGTAAAAATCTTAAAATTAACATAATCTAAACTCGTGTATAGTTCAGCAAAACTTAAGGAGTCTTTAGCTGAATGCAAGTAAAAGTATTAAAATACTAAAAATACTATTGTGGACGAGTACACATTTTGAACATTGTTATTTACTTAACTCTTGCCAAAAAGAAAGTTTACTTGATAAACAATTCTTATATAGATATAAATATTAATACCTTAAAAGAATAAGTATAGAAAATTGAAAAATAGACCACTAGAAACATCATCATATTACAAGCACAATCAGAAATTGCTAACTTTGCATAGTATGGAACGAGCGTCATTACAAAACTACCAAAACATGGTATTATTTCATAGAGTACCTTCCCTTTGGTTCGTTGTGTTGGGACCAATATAGACGTATTTGTATGTAATGCTCAAAATTCAAAATGTCAAACTTATGGGGGAGAAAAAAGAAAGACATGAGGGGCCATACACATTCTCCTCAAGAATCCTGCTATAGACCTCAATTTGCTGCAAGCGTTCCTTTTGTTTTTTTGGTATTACTTTCTAATGGAAAGTAATTATTTTTAGCTAGCTCATACTGTCCCTGTTTGTAAATTGTTGTAATTACACAATCAAGAATATTATTATGTACCGTTGTATACGTTTTGAGTCAAACAAACAACTCCATGAGACCATTCATCTTTCCAGCTTCATTGATCTGGGCTTAGGTTGTGACATAGCTTTCTCTTGTTCAGTAAGTGCATGACGGAAATGGCATCTATGGCCATACGGGCACACAACCCCAGCAAGGACCATCCTGCAGACCTCAGTTTTGTAGCGTGGGTGGCGGATCACTGGGCGAAGCTCCCCAATGCCATGAGCGAATTGACAGTGGTCTCCATAAGGGCATGTGCCAGTTTCCTGCCATTTGTTACAGAGCTCAGTCTTGAACATCCCCTGGTTGTACACAACCATCTCAAGAGGCTCTTCTTCTTTCTGCCCTCCTCGCACAAATACCTTTTGCTGCAGCATAGTAACACAAAATTTCAACAATAATCAATTCTTCCGAATATCAACAATCAAATCTATATAATGTCCACTGATTGTTATTAAATGGTGATGCATCTACAATCTACTTTTGCATTAATATGAGTGTCAAGGCATGACAGAGCATTTTGAATATGAATCAAATAAAAAAAAACAATAAGATGCAAAATATAATCAGTCAAGATGAAAGAAACATTAGTATGACTGTCAAGGCATGGCAAGGCAGGACATTCATGAATAGTATATGCAGAGCTCTTGACACAGTTTATCCCAAAATATATTCAATTAATTGCTTGACTGATCATCCAAGAAATTACCATTTCAAAATTGAACACAATTATTTGCATCCATTCATCTTTATATATTTTCAACATAAATAAATCAAAGCATAAATTAATAATAGAGGCTTATCCCAAGCACAAGATGTGTCCAAGGCTAACCAATGAAGATTCAAGACAATACCATAGTCAGCAGCGAGTAACAAAACAAACAACTAAATGGAGACAAACTATGAACATCACTATAAGTCTATTGAAATCTACAACAACAGCAGTGGATAAAACCATGAAAAGAGATTGAGTGACATATTTTGCATCCCCTGCATCACTTGTTACTTGTAAAACCAGTCCAACCTTTAGCCCCTTTAAAACTTAGTAAAACCAAGGTATTGATTTTGGCGACTAAAAGTTTAAAATACAAACCACTACCAACAGCACTACAAATTTCCATACATGGCTATCATAAAATATCTTAAAATTCAGAAATGTAGAAAAATAGTATATATTTGACCTCTTAAATACTCCTATAATGTAGACTTTGTATGGCTCATCAATCTTCCTAGTCTTGCTAGTTCTATATACTATTTCAAGAGTTTATTGAGAAGTGTGAAAGATTATTTAACCACCTTAATTATAATGTAAAAACTGTATGGCTGCATCAAAATTTAACTTAATTGGAACATTACACCAAGCACAAAGAACCATGGTTTTAAAATGCGGCCGCTGTTGCGGTCGCTGCCTTTGCAATATTGCAGCTATTGTGGTGTGTATTGTCGTCCTTGCGGCGTCAACTTAATTTTTATTAGCATAAATATTATAATTTACTATTATTTATTTTATGGCTCATGTATCTCCTGTTTCCTCTCTAAAATCTTTATCTCATATCAGCCATCTATTAGTTTAAAATATCACTAATTCTTTAAAATACTCTCTAAATCTATGATATAAAGATAAAGTAAAGTATAAAAATAAATTGTGTGACCACTAGTTTTCTGCACCCAATTCCCTCATTACGGCACTGCGACGCAGTTTCAAATGTGATTTATGATCACACCGCAATTGCGGCTTGATGCGATTGCAGACAATACCGTGGGCGCATTAGGTGATGCATTCGCAATTCGAAACCATATACAGAGCACATTGGCACAGAACACAGGTTAAAATGTTACAAAAAGGCTTCAAAGTGCTCATCTGTTTTGCCTCATGGCAAACTAGAGCTAATTTGGTCCTGCAACACTACTAACCAACAACTAGTATAAACTGGAGTCGAACTTCCATCTTTGCAAAAAGCACACGCAAATGAAAAAACAACCAAACTACTAGGTTCGTTACAGCTAACAGGTAATGACACAGACAGGCAAGGTTTTCCTTCATTTGGAAGGAAAATAATTAGCTACTAACCAGCAAGTCAAATTTGGTATATAACTATAAAAGCAATAATTACACATTAAATTAAGCTAAGATCACAATAACAATAGCAGCAATAATAAAAATATAAATAATAATAAAAAAAAAATAAAAAAAAATAATAATAATAAGAATAAGAATAAGAATAATAATAATAATATAATAGTAAAAAACTAATTAAATAAAATAAAAGCAATCATAACGTGCGTGTGCTTACAACTGTATCAGATTGAGTGGAGGAAGCGCGGGAGCGAGTAGCGCCTTTGGTGCGGCAAGCATTGTTGTTAGTTACGACGGCCGGAGGCGGAGCCAGCTTCAAGTAGCCATTGGATCTAACAGAAATGCTCTTTGGAAGCGAGAACCTCTCCGTTTCAACACCGTTATTCTCAATCACACTCGTCGGACTCTCGTCAGATTCGGAAGCTTCCTGCAACTCCTTGTTATTATTATTGATGTTATTGCTATTCCAATCAGCACAGTTTTCCTTTCCATCTCCAAGATTCAAGCCACGGAAACCTTGCAACACATCAAACGGAGTTGATTGAGTCTGGACGGAGGATCCGCCACCATTGAATCGGTTCTCCAGCGAAGCTTGAACGAGAAGGTTCAGATTCTTCTGCAACTCTTTGTTCACGGCACGGAGCTGTCCGTTTTCCTGCTGCAGAGCTTCAACCTCTTTGGAACTTTCCAGGAGACGACTGAGAAACATACTGTGACGATTCACCATATCCTGATGCTTCTGTATCACGCATGAGTCGTACTCTGTTCCAAGGTCAGAGTAAGGATAAAGCGAAAATCCACCGCCGTTGCTGCTGTTTCCGGCGAGCGATGATGGAAGATCATTACTCAGAGCAGAGTACAACGAAGCAAACACGCCGGCGTTCGACTGCATGTGACCGGCGGTGTTGACGCCGATGCCGTAACCGCTTTTGGATGACGGAGAACAAACGTCCTTGTTATGCATTTTGATCGGTGAAGTAATACTGCAAAATTACCAGAAAACGATTAAAAAACGTGACGAAGATCGCGATTAACAAAAATTCATAGATTCATAATCATTTCACGCATTAATCAATGTATACATTTTCATATCAATCAATAAATGTGCAAATTAAAGTAACAGTTTAACGATCGAAGAAAGATTGAAAAACCTAACCGATTCAAGAAAATATACAAACGAAATTGAAAACGCGCGCTAAAAGAGAAATGAGAAGAAAGCATTACCGATGAAGAAGAAGATGCACGAATTCGATCGAAACAGAAAGGATGAGAAACGACGAGAAGCTCCACCTTCGCAAGCAGAAGCTTCTCCAAAGAGAGAGAGAAAGATGAAGTAAAATTTAGAAAGAGAATGATATGGTTAGTTAGAAGAGAGAGAGGTGGAAGAAGAGTTTATATAGTGGCAATGGTGTTTGTTTGGTGCGAGGGAAAATCAAAACCGTCTTCAACACACTTTCTAACAGAATTCACTTTGCGATTTTCGAGGCAGTGGAATTTGTTTCCATAATTACCCCTCATAATTTCAAAGCAACCGTGCATTCATTGTGGTGTTTTTTGGGAATTCAGTTTGTGTCTTCATTGTAAGTGAAATGCATCTACTGAATAAGACCATTGATATTTAATCGGATGGTTGAGATCAACTAGAGGTTTACCAGAAAAAGGTCCTTCGCTATCGGTGTATATTCCTTCTTTCTGGTTTTATGCAATATACTCCTCTACGACTATATAGTCCTCTTACCAATTTTGTACATGCTTTATTCATGAATAAATTGTATGTTTTTTTGGTTGATTGTATAAATTGTATGTAAATGTGTTATGTGATTTACGTCAAAATCCTAATTATGCACTCACTCACGTCATAATTACAACTAAATAAATTAAATCGTGTAGGAATATTCATAAGGTTCTAATTCAACCGATAAAGAATGCTAAAATCACTAGTTTAGAAGCTGCAATTAGGTTTAAATTTCAATTTCTCTATCTCTATTTATGTATATGAGTTTTCAATATATAGCTGTCATTTTGTTGTCTAAAAAAATCGGGTAGAAATATTTATCCAAAATCATTGTCATGACAAAATTCTTGAAAGTTGAAATGATCAAAATAGTGTAGCGGGTTAAATTGTTGAGTTTGATTTACACTTCCATAGAATATGAATCAACTATTTATCTAGGACATTTTAAAATGCGGTGCATAGTTGATTTGGGAGAACTATTTTACAATGTTTAGTGCATATCTTATTTTCTCAGTTGTTTATGTACAGTGAGGTTTAATAGTAGAGAAATATTAGATGATTATCGATATAAATAGATTGTTGTACGGACAGCTCAATAATAACCATATGTATTTTGCCAAATTATTTTACTACACCCCACTTTAAGGGTATGTTTGGAACCGGTGATAGTTAAAGGAAAGAAGCACAAGAGGAAAGAAAGTTTATTGATCTTTGTGCTTCCACAATTTGGTTTCCTTGTAAACAGCTAAGAAAAGAAAGATTTATGTGGGTCTCATGTCAGAAAATGTTTTTCTTCAAATTGGTGAGGAAACTGCATGGATTGATACCGTTGATTAAAAAGTCATTAAAACCACTCAATTAAATACAATAAAATAATAGTATAGGATTAAAACAATGCATCTAACATCATTTATCAAAATATGCGAATTAAAAAAAAAATGAAAAGAACATATAAGTAAAAATATCAAACACTAAAAACTAAAATAGTTTACATTAAAACATCATTTTATTTAACTTTCTATACATATATACATACAGTATACCATAAATTTAATATTTTTTGTGTATGTGTGTATATATCAATAGGGAAATTTATGTCATTTAATAAAATAGATCTATCTTTCCTTCAACTTTCTTTCCACTTTCTTTGATACCAAACAACTAAATAATTATCTCACTTTCTACTCACTGTCATTCCTTCAACAATCTTTCCTTTTACTATCTTTCCTTTCACTTTCTTTGATCATCCAAACATACTCTAATAGTATGATGACATGTAACATATCTATTAAACTGATCAGGGCCAGCTTTGGGAGAGTGCAAGGTGCTCAACCAAGCCCGACCTCTGAAAAAAACGATTAAGTCTAATATCCACCTCCCACTTAAATAAAAAAAATATATGTTACTTCTTTTTCTTAATTCGGTACTAATTTGAGTTTTTTTAGACTCTAATTCTCCTTTCTAGACATGAATATGACACTATCAAATCATCCCCCAATTGTATAATCATTTAATCAATCAATTTAAAAAGTTATTCCATTGAAAGATCACAACAATCATTTATTTTTCGCACAAACTATTTGTTTTCCCCCTTTCCACAACAGAAGAGTGACAAATTCAAACGACACCATTAGGTAAATTTCACATGTCTTTCACTTAATTTTTTTATTTTGTTTCATGTTTAGAAGTTCTCCTAATTCTGATTTTCTAATGAAGCTTCACTACACGTTTGCGTTTTTATTTTACTGAGATCTATTTTAAAAATAGAGCTGAGCCTCCTATTTCATAGGAACGACCCTGAAACAATAGTTTTTTTTTTGGTTTTTTGTGTTTGTAAACTTTTTTTCGGTGGTGTATTAAACCGATAGTCTATATATCCATTAAACTAGGTCTATATAATGAATTCAACGAAAAAAATAATAATTTCAACGAATTGACATCTTATTTTTTATTACATTTTGTAGAGGGCTTATTTTTTTATTAATAATTATTCACCTAAAAGTTACTTTAATACATTGATAATAAAAATAATTATTATATTTAAGCCACTAAGATTGATCTAACTATGAGGAATCTTGATAGTATGCATGAGATCTTAGGTTCAACCTTCATTGCCTCCGATAT
>Ga0315913_1010787_pt1 | contig 10453 bp, 6 predicted proteins | sample MpolsnodulesMG_FD_207736 | JGI IMG/M metagenome (GOLD analysis project Ga0315913, IMG submission 207736) | Medicago polymorpha root nodule microbial communities from Los Angeles, California, United States - small nodules | ecosystem: Host-associated > Plants > Roots > Nodule | place: USA... | reverse complement strand
TTTGTTATTTTCTTAACTTAAGATAAATAAATAGATACCTCTTCTGTCTTACATATTAAAAGAGGAGTAGTCGTCTTGTGTGTCCCACACTTTCTCAACAAAGCTGAGGCGGTTTTCTCCCGTTGTAGTAAACTGCAGCTAGCTCGATGTTCGGATTAATGATAGAGTTTTCCATCATTTTTTGTGTGTGTGTGATTTACTGGTTATGAAAACACGGACACCTATTTATCGAGATTTTTGGGCGTTGCAGACCACAAAAACTGTCGGTGCAATGAGGACCACACAAAAAAAAAATCCTATCATGAACAATTTTGGATTATATAATCCGAAAAATCCCTCGCCCTACATAAAGTGTGAAGTTTCTCTCATTTTCACCCAGCATTTAAGCATTTCAGATTATATAATCTGAAAACCTTTGATAGGGTTTCAGATTATATAATCCGAACCAAGCCAGAGTTTTGCATTGTGGTATGCAACTCATAAAACACGTTTTTTAAAGGTTTTTACCGATTTTATAGGCCGGTAAACCCCTTTGAACACGTTTTTTTGACTATGCATTAAGTGTAGTTACAATCTATGCACTCATTCCCCTATAAATACCCTTCCAACCTTCACCATTTCTCATACCATCATCTAACACTCTCTCATCCTCTTCCTTCCTTCCTTCTACAACAATGTGTTTCCATCGTTGGTCTTTCATTAAAAGAGGCTACTTTGGAAATTCAGGGATTGTATGAACGATCAATGAGGATGGTGACGCGCTACAAAAAAGTACGATCTGTCTGGGTGAAGGGTTTGTTTGTTTGGGTGCAAGGTTGACCATCAAGGTCTCTTTCGCCTTGAAAGGGAAACAAACCTTGGAGAAAGGAAAAAACGTTGTTACATCGATTGATGGAAACTTTGTAAAATTGATTCTTAGTAAACACTATGGTAAGTTAAATATTTTTTTTGGGTAAGCTTTGGTAAGTTAAATTAAATTAATTAACGATAAACATGCAAAAACACACACACACTCTCTCTCTCCCTCTCCCTCTCTCTCTCTCTCTCTCGGGATGTTTTTTTAAGAATAAGTTATGGATTCAAATCCAATCAACATGTACACTAGTGGATTTTTTAGCGCCGAGACAAAATTACCATCAAATTATGATGTTGCTAGTGTTTGTGTCACATTCTATGTAAATACACAAATTAATATTTACGATTTTTTTAGTGTGTCTATGAATATTACTTCGATCAAATATTTAATTAAAAAATATATTAAAGTATATTCAAATATTTATCGGCGTGAACTTCAATTTATATATCAGATTTTTCAAAAAGAAACCGATCATTGCATTATTACTCCAAACATTACCACAAGCATTGATGTCTTCGATAGCATGATGAACTGAATTTCGAATTTCTATGTAATATAGCTGGAAAGCCATGACAATTCTAAACAAATTTGTTTGGAAATAGAACCAATGGTCGTGAGAAGCGTTGCAATCTTTAGTTCAACCCAATCAAAGAATATCATAAATATAATATTCTTTGGAGAGAGAAAAAATATATTATGTAAGTGTTGTCTCTCTCTTCTTCTTTTGGTTGATATGTAAGTGTGTCTCTATTACTACATTCATTCATACATTATAATTAAATGTATATTTCATTTGTTGACCATAATTAAGTCCAACTGAAAATTATAGTCCACACAATACATGTTAATTAGGATCCTAAGTTAGTCCAATTGGAATTAAAAGCGGTATAAGTAGAACTTTTTTGTATGTAATAGAACTTTTTTTCAAAAGGAAAATATACCTTTTTTTATTCAAAATAAAAGAAGAGAAATATAAAATATACCTTTTTCTACTGCATACAATTGCACTTGGACAAACATAGGATCCTAACTAACTTGTATTGTGTGCATTATAATTTTCGGTTGAACTTAATTATGGTCGTCAAATGAAATAATTTAATTATAATGTATGAATAAATGTAGTAATAGAGATAATGCAGGGGTCGGAGTTCGAACTCCAGACACCCCACTTATTCACTTTAAAAAGTGAATTCCAGCTAATAAACTACTTGACAAAAAAAAATGTAATAATAGAGACACACTTACATGTCAACAAAAAAAAAAAAAGAGATAACACTTACAGAATATATTTTTTTCTCTAAAAAAAATCATAAACATTAATTTGTGTACTTACATATAACGTGACACAAACACCTGTAACATCATAATTTGATGGTAATTTTATCTCGACGTTAAAAAATCCACTAGTGTACATGTTGATGGATTTGAATCCATAACCTATTCTTAAAATCTCATCATGAGAGAGAGAGTGTGTGCGTTTTTTTTTCTTCTTCATATTTATAGTTAATTTAATTTAACTTACCAAAGTGTTTATGAAGAATCAGTTTTACTGAGTTTCCATCAAATGATGGAACAACGTTTTTCTTTCCCCAAAGATAAGTCAAGCCATCGTGAAATGGTATGGTGGCTAGTTCGAAAGCAACATTGGTAAAACTAAAGAATAAAAAGAGAATAAGAAGTAAGTTTATGTGAAACAATCCATGATAATTTACTAACTTTTTTTCTACTCACCGTTTGTTTAACATAGGAGATTGGTTGTATATAAATTATACACTTGAGAAAACATGTCCCAAAAGACATGGCCAGAATCAAATATCAAATATAGAACTACAATATTATATAATTCAGTAATATTTATCGATTGTATCCTTCATGCCAAATGAATTTAATACCATAGATTTGCATCCCTCGGTACTGGAAAACTTCTTGTGTAGGTTATGCTAGGAACTGATATGCTGCTAAAGAATAAAAAGAGAATAAGAATAAGTTTCTGTGTAGCGATGCATGATAATTTATTAACATTTTTCTAGTCAATAAGTCTCCTCTTGCAGTGGTATCTTTATTGATATTGTGCAATTTTAAGGTCTTGCTTTCAGATTGCAGTGCAGTGTTCTAAGCTGGTTTCTTGCAACCGGTTCAATATCTGAGTTATGATGGATTCATGATGTCACTGCTGAATTAACATATTTTCCGATCTCAAGGTTTGCTTGGACTGGATAGGGGTCTAATTCCCTGTTCGAGTTGGTTTTAAAATATCCTATAATATTTGATTATCAAATATTTTTTTAAATAAATCAAGGGAAATTTGTAAACTTGTCTGATCTGTAGTTTTTGGTTAAAGGCTCTGGCAACTTGATTAACATAGATGTAAGTTCTTACATGATCTTGATTAATTGCGTCGTAAGCTACAAAGCACAGACACTCGTCGGACTAGGCGTGTGTCCGACACCGACATATTTAATTACACTGAATTATATGATTTTCCTCAAATTATTAGTGATGTCGGCGTGCCAGTGTCCATGTAGTGTCTGGTGTCATGGTTCATATCCATGCTTCATAGGTCGTAAATGCTATAACAAACGGTTTCAATCTTGATTAAGCATGACCAAAGTAGTTCTTAATGCTCTTAAAAAAATCTGGTTATGATAAATAAACATCTCATAATTATATTTAAGGATAGATCCAAATATGAAAGGGTTTACAGAGCTACAAAAAGCATTTGGTTATACTCAAAGTGAAGTCTTGTTAAGTTTACAAATATTGTATCAGGGATGCATTTCTTGAGATTATTTCCTTTGTTTTTGGAGATAAAGTTAATGGCCAAATAACTTTATTTCATTGTTAGTAAGTTCTTTTGGACTTTGGCGATAGAGAGTTTCCTTACTTTTATCAAGTTGCACAACAATTACAACATATTTTCCCATACCACAAGCAAAAAATACAGTGCATTTGATCTAGAAGCTCGTATTTATCCATCATACCTAGCTCCTTGAAGACATTTCCAGTCATTGAGACAACAGAAATACTAAGTTTAACACAAAGCTCCTCCATGTCTGCAAATACCTACATGAGAAATTGAGTAAATATTGAGTTAGAATTCCATCCATATTAACAACATTTGTTTGTTTACTTTATTATTATGTGCTTAGATAACAATATCCTTTTTACTTATTGATTTATTTTTTCTAAAGGTTCTGGAGTGATTCTTTAGGATTTCCTTTTTTTTTGATAGAACAATTATGCTCGGCGAGTTTGGGCTATGAGTATGTTATGCACCTATTTTTTCACTGAATTTCAGTAGGCGCTGCTGGCTAACCGGTGGTGTGGAAGACATAGTTCTCTTCAGCCTGTTCAGTTACATAATTCAGAGTCGCATAATGTGCTGCTTGAAATTCTACACAGTAACGCAGTTGTCATGCTGATACTGCAGCTGCATTTATGGCTAGTATGTGGAACATCTGGTCTGCCAGAAGCTCTGGGATAGTGTTACTGAATGCCCAGTACAGCTTGTGATGTATGGCGAGACGATGCTGGAGAGCTTGAAATGCGCATAGGTTCTATGTAACAACAGCAGAAACATGAGGAAAATACCAGGTAGGAGTTCATGGTGTAAGCCGACATTAAATTGTTACATAATGTAATGTGGATGGCTCTCTCATCGACATAACCGGGTTGGCATGGGGATGTGCATTTGAGATGATTTTGACAGCTTTGTTCTTACCAAAAAGAATGGTTCTCCCACATATGTTCAGTCCACGAAGGCAAAGCAAGTGGACTATTGTTTGCGATTCAATGGGTCCACGAGCTTCAATTGGAAAATGTTGATTTTGAATTATACTCGAAGAGGGTACCAGGTACTTTCACCACCACAAAGGATGTCTTGGATTTCGGCGCTATAACTGACGAGTGTAGCATTTTTTATCGATTCATTTTATAAACTCGTGTAGAGTTTGTTAGGAGATAAGTAATGAAGTTGTTCACCACTTTGCTAAGATGGCCACAACTTTAGTTAGTTTCATATTTTTGGATGAAACTGAACATTTAATCATAAAATTCACTGCAACTTTTATTTTGAGGCAACTACAAATTGAAGTTAATTTAAAATCTTGTTTCATTGATGCTCACCCAAACTAAGTAGCATATGGATATATCCAGTGTTTTTCTTGAAAAATTAAATTCATTCAATTTGTCATGTTTCAAACTTTTTTGTTCAAAATTGGATCTTTATGAGAACATGATTCTAAGTGTAGAATAAACAAAAGAATAACGCCAATATAACAACTAGTAGCTAGAGTCATGCTACTGCTTATAATGGTTAAAAACATTGTTGTCAAAATCCCTAACTTAAATCCTATAATTCAAGATTTTGTGACTTTCTTCACATTCAACGACTCAAATCCATAGTAGAATCCTAAACTAGGCAAAATCCATCAATTTTGATAGCGATTTTACGATTTCTTATAAACTAAGTCATTTATGACTATATATCATTTATAACATATATTTAGTATTATTATTTTTTGGTAAAATCCATCGATTTTGATTGTGATTTTACAATTTCCTATATCGATTCTACAAAAGTCCTTGAGCAAAATCCTTCAATTTTGATTGCGATTTTACAAGTCCCGACTTTACTATTCCCTTTCAACCTAAAGTAAAGTCCCAATTTTGACAACCTTGGTCAAGAAGTCTAGACTCAAATTAAAAAAAAAAAAAGAGTATAATTGTTTTTGCATCAAGGAGTATTTAATTATCATGATTTCAACATATTAGTACATTGCAAATATATGACCAACAATATAACACAGAACTTCACAACTATACCCTAATCAAAGCCTATATGCATTGAAAATCACCCTACAATCTCCATATATTATGCATTCAAGAAATCTACAAGCCAAAGTATCCAACTTCAATTCAGCATTGATACTCGCTTGACAGAAGAACATAACAACATATATCGTGGATTTCGCCATTTCAGGAATCTGAAGTAGATATGTTACTTGATTGGCAAATGATCTGATATCCTCATAAATGAAATGGCTACCACCAGATTGTCAGGCTTACATTTTTTGAAATTTTAAATGCATGTTCTCCTAAAGTGTCTTCACCTTACCTCGTAACAGCATGTAGGAGTCAGACGCCGAAGTAATGATTTCGCATGTAACTAACATCAATGGCCAACAGAAACCTATCTGCTAGTCATAGTATACCATCTTTCTCTCGTTATACATCTAAATTTGGTTCCATAAACTCAGATGACTCATCTGAAATTTGTTTGGTTTCCATGCATATTAAATCGGCATCCTGTTCGAATTGTTCATCGTCAGTTAACTCTGAAGTCTCTTCTGAACTATCTTCCTCTCTTAAGCCTGAATTTGGTTGAACATTGTCATGCTTTCTTACGTATCTATCGACTTTATTAGGCTGACCTTGCACCTTGATTCGTACGCGCTTTCCTTTGATGTATCTATATTCCCATTGCAGTGGTGGATATTTTTGATGTAACTTCTCGTATTTATCCATCATACCTAGCTCCTTGAAGACATTTCCAACCATTGAGACAACAGAACTACTAGGTTTAACACTAAGCTCCTCCATGTCTGCAAATACCTACATGAGAAATTGGGTAAAATATGCAGCCGGAATTCCATCCATATTAACAACATTTGTTTGTTTACTATATTATTATGTGCTTTAGTGTATATGTTTCTACAAGTTTCCTCACATAACTGTAGTTATTCCTTGCAGTAAGTGATTTGGGTCCAACGATTTCTCACTGAACTAAAATATTAGTTTCAAACATCTGTTATCTACTGTGACAACTATAGTATAATATCTCTCTAACACAGTCCAGTCCTATATTCTAGGACCAATGACAGAGCCGTATGTTTACTTCTTAAGAGAGAAAATCATCAATAAGAATCTTATCATCTACCACACTAAAGCAACTGATCAAAACGCATATATCCTCCCTAAACCCCTATCCTCTCTTTGGTTTGGACTTTCCTCGAGACAAACTCGGTGTTTGATAAGTTCAGACTTAATTGAACACCTACGAAGATGTTAAAAGTATTATATCATTTGGATGTTTACTATATTCGGCATGTATGTGCTTAGTCATATGTTTGTAGAAGTTTCCTTAAATAACTAGTTAGTTATTCTTTGTTACAGTTGTTAGATTAGTGAACTAAGTAGCTAACAATTAAGTCACCCTTAGGCCGAGTCTATAAATAACGACACTACTGTATTCTAATGTAACAATCAATCATTCCATTACAGATTCCTCAGAATCCTATCCATACCACTCTATTTGATTTTCTTGCCACTTACATCTGTACTGAAAAGTCACAGCATGTGTGCTTCACATGATTCGTTCTTAGAATAGCACAACTGAAGAGTCATGCTCGATTCACATATAGTTAAAACTTAGCTCTATCAATACGTAAGCAGATTCTGCTCTTCCTCCATTCCACTCACGTCTTGCTCCATTTCCAGGAAATCTTAAGTAATCCTAAGTATTTGACAAGTCTTTTTTCTCTTTCCTTTGTTCTCTCCTATCATATCCCTTTTCTGCCTCTGTTTTCATTCAGTTATTTCCCTTCCTCTTCCTCTATGTTTTTGGTTTCTTTCCTCTCCCTTACTATTTTTTTTTCCAGTATATTTCCAATGGAATATAGTAGTCTTATTGGCTTCTTAATGATGTCAGCTAAGTGTTATTTCAGGGACCAAATGGACATCTTTGTTTCATCAATTAGCTTCTCTTGGTTATGTAGCACTGCCATATTTACAGACTATATATAATTATCTATTATTTCACTTGTTCGTGCTTTTTTATTCCAATAACTTTTTTTTATCCAATGTATATTTTGGCATTTGAACTTTGAATATACAAGAATTTGACAATTTCATTGAATAAAGTAAACAAAATAATTACTCAAATATAAGGTATATCAGATGCACATTATAAATAGTTTAAATCGATATAAAAATCACAAATCATAATACCTCAAACATCTTATCATGCAAGCCTCTTTTACAGTAGATAGATATCATTTTATCAAAGAATCTACGTGGCAAGCTTTCCGTGTACTGCATTAATAGCTTTGTCCAAAGCTCTTCTGCTTCGTCAACTCGGTCATCCTCAGCTAAAGCATTAAGTAATGTAAAATAGCTTCCCATTGTCTTTCCTTGACCCTTGCTTAACATCCATTTTGTTACCTATAGTTTCAGAAAGTAATTTTCATAATTATTTATTAGCTCTGATGCTATCCAAAGAAGGAACATAAATCAGCACTGTCTCAATCGCAGATAGCAGAAAATAACAGTTTATTCAAATTCTGCTACGCTACAGCGCTATAGTGCTGCAATAATGAACATAAAAATCATAAGGATAGAATTGTTTTTATCTTCAAATACCTGTATTATCCGCTTCCATTCTTTCTCGTATTCTAGAGTCTTGAGTACCTTTTTCACTGTAATTATAGGAAATTCTAATTCCCAAGCGACATAGGTATCAAGAGCTCCATAAACTTCTTCTTTGACATTTGAAAGTTCTTTAATCTGTACAAGACAATAAAAAAATTATTTTTTCAGAAATGCAAATCATCCAAGGAAAAATCAGCCTAAGGTTTTCTGTATAAAATCAGAATGTTATGAGTTAAGCCCACGAAGAGAGTCCAACCTAAAAGACTAGCCATTAAGAGCCGGCGTGGAACTCATAACATTGCCACCTCTTTAAGAGCCAACATCCATGGTGGCTTTTGTATCAGCACTGACCATGTGGTAGCTTTTTGAAATTTGTGGCTTTACTCATCTATAAATATTCAGCAGTGCACAACGTTGTCGATTGCAAATAGCAGAAGATGGCAAAAAGGTAGAAATCCACCATTTTGAACCGCCATACAATAAAACGCCATGGTGCCGGCATCCTTCACAAATTTCTCATGCCGATTGTCAAAATATCCACCACCGCGATCCAGCATGGCCGATATTTGACAACCCGGTAATGTATCTTAATCGAGCCAATAAGTAGCTTTTCCGTAACCCAACTCTCAACAAAAACACCAATTTTTATGGCTTTAACCCATGAAAAGAGTCCAACCCAAAAGACTAGTTCATAGACAAATAGTGAAGGGATGTCCGCCATGATCCCGCCAAATGATGCAGTGACTTCTTTATATGGCAGAGTTTTTGCCATCTATCATTCTCTATCAACAACATTGTTAAGTACTAGATTGAACTCTCTTATCTACTCAATGTCAAACTCACAACAAAGAGTACTACTGCCATATCACAACTAGTGGGAAACCAAAGCATAAACTACTAAGGTTAACGATATAGCACCGACTCTTCTGATCAAAGGAATGTCCAGTGTCAGTGTCCTACACCAACACGACATAATACTTACATTCATTAATTCCAATTTCTCGAACAACTACCAGTGTCAACGCATCAATGTCGTGTCTGATGTTTGTGTCTATATAAGTCTATGTAGCACCAACACTTATTATCGAAGGTGTGTCCGGTGTCCGACACATGTACCAACACCAACACATGCGATTACATTTGATTATGTAATTTTCTCAAACAATTACCGATGTCAACATGTCAATGTTAGTTTTGTGTTTCGTGTCTGTTGTCCGTGTTTCATAATAACGATAGATATAAATGAATATATCGAATGCAAGGAAGAACTTACAGATTGAACAAGCTTAGCAGCCTTAGAAATAGTCCCAATTTTTTTATTAGTCTTCCAAACTCGTGGATATCTTGGTCTTGGACCTTTTGCAGCAGCACATACCTTATAATATTAAAATAATAAAAATTCAAACAAACTCACCTAAAATATTTCATTTCATGTTAAAAAATATATAAAAAACCATACCCTAAAAACTATAGAACTAAGGAATAAAAATCTTACAACAATGCTTCGTTTAGTTGTTAATTTAATTTGTTGGTATGGTTTAGCAATAAGTAGAAGCGAATTAGAGAGTGAAAGCATTCTGGATTTTGACACTGTTTGCCGCGGTGGCTGATGGCTAACTCCGCCCGAGATTTCCGGCCAGGTTTGGGTTTTGGCGGGCAGTTGAGTGCGATTTCGACTTGCTGCTGGTGTAAGGTTGGTGTGGAAGTGGATGATGGATTGGGTTTGTAAATGCATCCAATTTTTTTTAGTTTAAAATTGATTATTTATTATTATTATTTTGGCTAAAACGCAACTTTTGCCTCTTAAGTTTGCAAAAGTTGCAATTTTAGCCCCTATTAAAAAAAATGGCAAAAGCGACTCCCATGTCTATCCCTTTTGCAAAACATTAATTTTGACTTGGTCAACCATATGTGGTATGCCAACTGTGTATTTTTTGAATTAAAAAAAAAGAAAAAGTCACGCGTGTATATTTTAAATAAAAAATAAATAAATAAAGGATTAATTGGAGGAGCACGTGACATTCATCTTCTTCATCCATTTCTTAAAGAAATTGCAGAATATTCATCTTCTTCATACCTAAACATTCAAACCCAAAAAATTCTTCAACACAAAAAGTTTTGAGAAAACAAAATCTGAAAATAGAAAATTTGAAGGCAAAACAGTAACAA
>Ga0315913_1010781_pt1 | contig 10456 bp, 7 predicted proteins | sample MpolsnodulesMG_FD_207736 | JGI IMG/M metagenome (GOLD analysis project Ga0315913, IMG submission 207736) | Medicago polymorpha root nodule microbial communities from Los Angeles, California, United States - small nodules | ecosystem: Host-associated > Plants > Roots > Nodule | place: USA... | reverse complement strand
GCTAATTTTGACCCGAAACCATTCAAATTGTTTTTCTTTATCTCTTAGTTAAATAAGTGATTTTTCAGCTTTCTTTCATTGGTTTTGTGATTTCGTCGTCTAGCACAACTTATTTTATTTTGATTTTCCGTCTTTGTGCGGTGTATTTTTGATTTCCTGTCTTAGTACGGTATTTATTTGATTCAGGTTGAAATATTAACTTTGATCAATCAATGACTTTTGCGTTGTCAACGTTACAGATCTAGAAACGTATGTACAATAACGTTTATGCTATTAACATGGATATTGTGAGTTTGTTCACATATTCATCTATTTTTGTTTTTAGTATTTTGCATACTCTATCAATTTGAATAAATGAATATTGTTTATTTTCATTAAAAAAAATGTTATTGAATAATAAATTTATACTAAATAAGATTGATGCAGTAAAATAATTAATTTATCTCTTTTATTTATACATTTTTGTATATATATGTGAAATCAGTATTAACTTCATGGTTCATAGAAACTTCCAATTAGAAAAAAATATTTTTCTTAAATTTTTTAAAATTTGAAAATGTCAAGACTACATTTATTAATAAATTTAAACAATATTCTCACATTATTCAATAGTATACATAATTATTTCATTCATTATTTCTTTTTTAATTATAAAGAAAGGCCTAAGTCCAGAAAAAACACGAAACTAAACAAAAATCTTTTTTTTTTTTTGCGGCCGGGGTTTGAACCCAAAACCTTACATATATTATGTATTGTTCATGCCAACTAAACTAAATTCACGAGAACAAACTAAACAAAAATCTAAATAAGGGGTGGCAATTCTCATTACATCCATAAACAAAAAATGATCAAACTAATTCACACACAACTCTAAACAAAACACGGTCTCTATTTCAAATCTTTAACTTCAACTATTCCTCCAATCCATATGAATATTTTAATCTTCACACAATATAAGTTTTGGGCCTTTGTCTTTTATTCTAAAAATAATTTCTACTATATTTTTCAACTTAAAAAAAAAAAAAAAGAAGAAGAAGAACTTTTTGGCGCGGTTTAGTTCCCGCTCAAAACAGGAACGAAACGAAAGAAATGAAGTAAACGGTGGTAGCTACTGTAGTGAGTGCGAATCGTTGCAAATGCAATCAAAGATCAACAATTTTTTTAAATCTCCCTCCGATTCCTCTCCCGCCACCGTTGCCGACAACAACGTCGGCAACGATGATCTGTCCAATTGGGACTGGGAAAACAAACAACATTCTCTTCTCAACACTTACACCCGAACTCGTCGGAACCCTAACCCAATTGCTTCACCTTCCACTGTAATCCCAAAATCGTTCATCGAGAAGAACAAGAAAAGAAGCTACGATCAGTTGCATTTGGATTTCGGTCAATCTGATTTCCTCTTACGCGCGTGTTCTATTTGCGGTGTTCAATTCGCTCCTGGAAATGTAGAAGATGAGAAATTACACGCGCAGTTTCACAAACGTTTTACACAAGGAATCCAATTTAGGGTAACTAATTTAATTTCCCCTTTTTCTAATCTCTATTGTTTGATTCCCGTGTTGTTTGGTCCTACGCTGACAAAAATTGATTTTGATTGAATTGATTCTAATTAAAAGTGATTTGAAGGTAAATTGGTTTATGTTTGGATACATTTATGTAAATTTCAAGTTGAAGAATAAATTTGAGTCTGAAAATCAGTTATAGAATCAAAAGCTAAAAATTATAGCTTCAAGTTAGAATCAGCTTTGGCGGCAAAATCAATTATACTCAAGAGCAACCAAACATCTCAAAATCAATTTTGACTACTTCAAAAATGGAACCAAACATATATTTATTCATATTCTTGATTCTGTTTTTCTGCAGGGTTGGAGTAATGAAAGGGTTATTTCTTCTAACAAGAGTGGTCGGATTGTTTTGGTTTTGGATACTGATCCATCTTCTTATAGAAACAAGGTACTTTATTTATTGCCTATAAGTTCTAAACCTGTTTCTTATGATTCGCAGCGTTGGACAAGTTCTTATGAAATTGTAGTTTTGACAGGTTGAAGAAGTTGTGAAGATGATGGAAATTGAGTTGGGAAGTGGATGGATAGCTCGTCAACACTCTAAGGTGGATAATGTTCTACTTCGCAACATAAAAAAAACTAGTTTGCAATTTAGATTTTGATTGTAGAGCAGTTTAGAATCTTTGGAATACCCTGTAAATTATATAAGTATGTGTTTGACTGTAGAGGTGCAAATTTGATTATAACATAGTGCTCGAGTAGAACTGATCTAATCTCTAGAATTGAGTACAACTTGAAGTTAGAGTTTATAGCTTTTGTCTCCACAATTATTTTTACCTTCATATTTATTGTTCAACACACTTTTCACAATAATCAATTGTTATCACCACTAAATTAAACATGCATACACTGAAGTTTCTTGATTAAAACAAGTTTATGGTTATTCATTTATGCAAAAATGCTTTAAATATCAAATGAGAGAGCTTCTTAAGTAAATAACATTAAGATGCAAATTTTGATTTCTGCTTATTATAAGCAATAAATATCTGTTACTACTTTTCTGAAAGTACTTGTAACATTTATGCTCTGCATGCATATTATTTTAGGCTGTTTTATATATTATTGATTTGCATCGTCATACACATATAGGTCTATTTGTTTGTTTCACTCCAGAGGATTGTTGGGTGCGTGGTTGCAGAACCAATCAAAGAAGCATTCAGAGTTGTGTCTTGCTCAGATACTGGGCATTATGATAATGCAAGGAAAAAGGAAAGGAAGGTGTGTCCAACCACCCTCCAGTTTGGGAGTATTGTTTTTCAAAGGGAAGTTGAAAAAAGATCCATGAATGCGAGTGATTCTGAGGTGAGCGCTGGTAGGGCAATCTTCTGTGAAAGCAAACCTGTTGCTGCTGTTTGTGGCATTAGAGCCATTTGGGTCACTCCCTCCAACAGAAGAAAGCACTTTGCTAGCCAATTGCTGGATGCTGTGAGGTAAATTAAACTTGCTTTAGTTGTGTTTCTAATTGAAAACTAAATCATACAACAAGAGCAGGGGCGGAGCCAGCTTTAACCCAGGGGGTTCAGCTGAATCCCCTCAACTTCTGAATTTTTAACCAATTATCCTATGTGTTTTTCTATTTGAACCCGCTCAGATCTAAGCCTTGCACCTGCTGTCTCTCTCCTTGCACCTATTAGCAGATAGTCTCACTAATAGATTGACACAGACTAAACTCTACTGCACGTATGAACCTTTATGCTTTTCATTTTCTTTCATTTGCTTTTTAATTGCTATTAAATATTAATTAACATTTTCTTCATTATTCTCGCTGCCTTTTCAGTTCCTTTATTTAATTATTTAATATTTCATACAATTTATTAATGTTTTTATTCGTGAAATTCAACAAAATATGGAGCCCTTACGTCTCTAACTCATGTCTTAGCAGCTAATTTGTGGTCTTTAGTCTTTACACCAAGATAACGTGATTTTTTTTAAGGAAAGCAAAGGTGACTATTGTGTCAGTTTTTTCCAATTTTAATATTAAAAAATCAAATTTTTAGCTTGAGAGTGATTATAAAATATGTGTGTGTCAGAAAAATTTATACCATATTTTATTTTATTAATAAATGTTAATATATATAATAATTTTACTACCATTGTGTTTGAATATATTAACTTTTCTTTTGTTTCTAAATAGACAAACAACTATTTTGGTGTTTGGATGTATGGAATACTGTCATTATAATTCTTAAATGCATCAAAATGACAAACACATTTCTAGTGAACTCTTTGGTGAGTGATTTCATGGACTAATTGAACAACGGAAAAAACACCTTTGATGATTAAAATTGATTATTTAAAAACAAATTTGAGACCAAAATGACTAGTAAAAGAGAAAATGTGAATGTATTTACAATTTTTATACATCCGAATATCAATATGACAATGAAGTACACACTTAAGGATCAAAAGTTTGAATGTTCAAAAGCTTGAACCCCCTGCCTCAGGGTCCTGGCAACGCCACTGGTTTTTGATAGTTAAATCTCCAGTCCATAACGAACGGAGATGATGTGTGGCCATGTCTGAAACTAGACTTGTTTTTGTTTGGAAGAGAAACTAGTTTATTCTTGTTCGAGATTGTTGGGGCCATGGAAAAAAAAAATATCAAGTTTTTCTTTTGTTTTCCTGAGTCTGGCCTGAGTTTCAAATTCATATACTAGTCTAAGAATGCTGGTTTCTTTTGATCAGGTGGTTGGAGTTAGAACTTAAGCTGGTTGCAGATGTTGGTATAGTTGGTGCTCCAAATGCAGGGAAAAGTACACTTTTGAGTGTTGTTAGTGCTGCAAAGCCAGAGGTGGCAAATTATCCCTTTACAACTCTGCTTCCCAATCTGGGCGTTGTTTCCTTTGACTACGATTCAACTATGGTAGTGGCAGACCTTCCAGGTCTTCTTGAAGGAGCACACCGAGGTTTTGGTTTAGGTCATGAATTTCTGCGACACACTGAAAGGTGTTCTGCACTGGTAGGTGTTTTTGATCAACATGTTATCAACATATTTATTATATTTTATATAGTTAGGCACTTGGGCTACATATCTATCTTATATTTACAATCTCAATTTTATCTGAGCTATGTTCGATTATAGATTATGAGTATATTCCTTGCTTTCCTTTTTCCTAAAAAACACTCTAAACTTCATTGTCCTTCTCTTAAACAATTTTTTTTACACACACTTGAAATATATAACTTAGGCCACTGCGACCTTTTGATCTAACCACTTATAGTGTCAGTTGTGTTAAAAATAGATTGAGTGAAGTTTCAACTTGTTTACTTATTTAAGATTTTAGAGTCTGTTACCATCCATTGTCTTACCTTTATTTTTGCTTTTTCCCGTCTGATGACTGTTATATCTCTCCAGACTCCAAATCAATCAATTAGTAGATGTGAACCCAGCCCACTCTGAATGTTGAATGTCACATGCAGTTTATCCAGAAATTCATTGTTCTAGGGGTTATGCATTGGTTTAAACATTGACACAGTATCCATCTATTTAGCTTATGAGTATGATTTTATTTTAATTTTTCTGTACGAACCTTCTCGTAGTATGCTATTTCAAAGTATAATAATTTGATATTTCTGTCTGCTCCTCCATTTGCTCACCCTTAAATTTGCTGTTTAAAATAAGTCTTTACACTGGGTTTCAGATACATGTCGTAGATGGTTCATCACCACAGCCAGATCTTGAGTTTGATGCAGTCCGTCTAGAGCTGAAGCTATTTAATCCTGAACTTGCTGAGAAGCCTTTTATAGTCGCTTACAACAAAATGGATCTTCCAGAAGCATACGAAAACTGGGAATCCTTCAAGGAAAAATTGCAATCTGAAGGGATCACACCTTTTTGTATGAGCGCTGTCAAAAGGGAAGGTACTCATGAAGTTATATGTGCTGCTTATGAGCTTTGGCGTAAAAATAAAGAAGACAGGGAAGAATATGAAGGTTATAAGTTGTTTTATGCGTATTCTATATATCATTGTCACATTACCAGAATACTCTTTTCTGTAAAAACTTCTTTGCATTTGGACTAATCTAACCTATTTCAGATGGACGAGATATGGTAGACATGAATCATATTGCTCATGCAGTACAGAAGCAACGAAGTGCATCCATCAGTGATTTTGAGATTTTTCATGATAGCAGTTCAAATGTTTGGAGCGTAGTTGGATCTGGATTGCATCGTTTTGTCCAGATGACAAATTGGCGGTAGGTTAAATAATAAAAATGTGATTTAAGAATACATGCAATTTTTTTACAGTAAGAATAACATGCATTTCTTTTCCACCAGTTTGTTTTTTTATTACATGTTAAACATACTTTACTTATTGAGGTGTAACTTTCAATCACATTTAACAAATAGTGTTGAAATTATTCTCCTGCATTTATTCTATATTTGTCTACAAAACCATTTATGATCACATAAGTAGGGCATTTTCTCAGCTTGCCAAAGCTTTTTGAGTAAATTTTTAAACTTGAAGTGAAAGACACCAAAACCAAAAAATAGCTGGCTATTGTTGGAAACTTCATCAAATAACCTTTCTAGACTTTACCAAAAAAAGAAAAAAGAACCGTTCTAGAATAGCATGAAAAATATAAAGGCTGGAAGCTCCATAGTCCTCTTTGATACTTGATACATGTTAGTAAAAAAGTGTATTAGGACTAGAATTATGCCTGAAATTTCCACCTCCATTTATGGACAGTCTCATGGAAACCGGTGAATCTTTTAACAGGTATGTTGATTCGGAGAAAAGATTCCAAAATGTCCTTGAGGCTTGTGGTGTATTTAAGTCTCTCGTGAAACGTGGCGTAAAGGAAGGCGACAAAGTGATTGTTGGAGAGGTATGTCTTTCATTTCTCTTCAGCATTTCTGTTCATTGTAATCCTTGCTAGCATGACGAATGAAGCAATTAGCATATGGTTGATTTATTGAATGAAATTTAGTTGTCAGCAACTGCTTCACTCGAAACATTGCTTCCTTAAAGGTGGAACAAACACTATTGACAGTACCTTGTTATTGACCTCAAGAGTAACCTAGAATTTGTTTCTAGCCTAGAAATATCAGCAATAAGATAGGGAACAAAGTTTATTTGTAACTTTTTATTGTGTAGTCTTACTCAAAGCTCTACAATATTGTGTCATTCCATAATTCATACCCAGTGACCATTTGTTCTGCTATGTATCAGATGGAGATGATATGGCATGATTCCTCAAACAAAGCTGGTGCATCAAAGATGAAGATGTCCACAGATTCAATTAAATGGCCTGAATGGAAGTAATGCCACTCTACTTGGGTGCTTCTAGCTCCATATGTACTGCAACTACGAAATAGGTAAGGAAGACCTTATTTTCATAATGGTATCACTCCTTGCTATCTCCATGAAACCTGTCAATACTCTAATTAAATACAGTACAGCATTTTCCATGGTTTCTCTTATTGCCGAGCCTATAACAATTTCCTGGAAAATTTGTACATAATGGAATTAGCTTATATAACATAAGTTTCAAACGTTTGAATTCTAGCTTTTGTGAAATATCAAGATTTTCAATCAGGGTTATTGAAAATTTATGTTCACTTCTCATTGATGAGCAGCAGTTCATGTAGGAAGCAAATTCGGTCAAAATGAGATGACATATATGAGGACAAAAATCATGCGAAGCTGCCTCAAGAAGCGTAACGGTAAAGAATGCAAATTACACACTTGTTCTTGATGGCATGATGCAAGGTGCATTCACAATTTCAAATTCTTTTTTTTGACGTGAAGCCGAGGTCTTCAACTGCCCACAAGTGTGTTAGTCAAGATACAGCGTAAGGGTGCACATCTTACATACATTATTTGTTGGCTTGAATGGATTTAAAACATATGTAATCAACAGCAGAAAATCTAACTGTTTGTGTAATTTTATGATATTGTGTTGTAACAATTTTGTAATAGGATGTACGATGTCTAATAATGTCACATAATTATTATGTAAGTTGCATAATTTGATTAAATTAGAGTGAAGGTCAAATTTCGAGTTCCACCAGAAGTGATCATAAAAATGTTTGTTGTCTTTTATTTTATTTATCTTTGGAGTTTTTAATGTACCCACATAGAGATAGAGATGACAGTTATGCTAAATTATTTAAGGATCGTGTTGAGAGCATCGAAAACGGACAAGGAGCTTTAATGAAACAGTAGCAGTGGAAGGCTTCTCGGCCATACGATAGAAAACAAATTCATAGAGATCAAAATGTTCATCACAATCTTAACATAACTCAGAAGCTTCCTTCACTACAAGAGAATCATTCAGAGATTACAAATGAAGCACCCTTGAATTAGCATGACATCACAAACATGATTAAAAGAAGATTAAGCTTGACTTAAAACAGTTTCAATAATACAAGAGAAGCTTACTGGAGTATCATAATTAGTCCTAGAAGCTTTTGACAAACCAAAATGAAATGGATGAACACATTTGAAAATCAGATATAGCTACTAGCAAAAATATTTCAAAACAAAGATAAAATATTCATACAGATTATTACCGACATGCTCGCAAATCACAAGTATAAATTATTGGAATTTTAATTCATATACACTCTCAAATGTAAATATTTTTTACATTGTCAATCAATTGGTAGTCAAACTATATTAACAAATATTCAGACATTCATGTATCTCAAATCAATGTTGTTTTGGGAACTCAGGTGCTGATGTGTTCTCAATGTAAGAAACGGATTTTTTCTTACATGAGAAAATAATGTTGCCCTTTGTGAAGACTGTTTTGGAAATGGTATGTTGTTTTGAGAGTCGATGATATTCAATGTTGCCCTTTTTCTTACATGACAAAAGTGATTGCTAAAGTCATTGTGTTGGCAATGATCTTCAAAATCTCATTAAGAGTCAATTTGGCCTAACAGCTTTGATAAATTTTATAGAAAACTTTAAAAAGCGCAGCCTAGTACACAAAGCTCCCGTATATGCAGGGTTGGGTACAATAAATTTGTCAAGTTTTTTCCATGACGTATTGATTAGCTTATGTGATCTCATCTTATCTTGCTTCAACACACTAATATTAAATAACCATATTTAAATCCTTATTGAGACAAACTTTCTTAAGCTACGAGGAATGGAACAATCAGTCATTCAATCATATAATTCAATTTTAAGCCGGTAATACTTAAGGAACATTCAGGACTGGCAAATTTCTTCAGCAAATGGTTCTCAATCTGAATCTAAACTCGAATTAGCAGGCAGAAAAAACATGACACTAGAAATGGTTTTAGTTGATTTTTATTTTGTTATGTTCACTTTGATATATAAAGTCTCTTTGTTCTTAATATCAAATCTTGTTTTGACAGAGTAAACCATTCAAAAATGTTACCAATGGTTTTAGAAGAATAGTGAAATAGAAATATTATATCATTCCAAGCTAGCTAGCACACAAAAATTATCTTCATCAAAATGTCCTCATTAACTTTCCTAGTTCTTCTTTCAGAGAGGAACAATTATTAACTATGAGCTAAGCATGCATCTTGTAGGTTTTTGTTTTGTCTCATAATGTCAATCTAATAAAATTATTTTTTATTATATAGCCAAGTTTCATTTCTGTGGTTATCAGAGTATGTTATCAGAATATATGTTAATAAGAACCATACTATAAACCATTGAGATTAGATAAGAACCATACAATCCTCTTGTATTATTACAATAATAAATTGACATAGAAGCATAATAACCAAACAAACATAAGTTTATTGGTTACATAGAAGTGGATAATATTCATAAGAAATCCTAGCCAGTTCCCTTAAACTTAGCCTTAAGCTTCTTGATTTGTGAAACATCAAGAAGAGTAGTCTTTGCAATTATAGAAGTAGGTAACTTGTTTCCAAACAATACAGAATCAAGAAACTGAAAGCTAGGCTTTGAGCTACTATAAGTAGCAAAAGCAATAGCTTCTCCAGCACCAGAGTTAACAACAAAATGCAATAGTCCTTTTGGAAAAACCATAATATCAGTAGGCTTAAGATCTTTGACATAAACTTCTGTAAGGTTGATAAATCCAGCAGTAACTCTACCTTGAACCATGATTAGTAATTCAGTTGCATCAGGATGAGTATGCATTGGAACAGATCCATTTGGACCAATATCTACTCTTGCTGCAGAGATATCAAGTCCATTGAGACTTGGTAATTCAGTAACAGATGCTTTGGCTAATTTAACATTAAAAGCTTTGTTTAAGATTCCAGGTCCGAAGCCAGATAACACGAAATCATTCACAGTTGGTGATTTGCATGGATAGCCAGAAGGCGTGTCAGGAGTTTTGTGTAGGTTTGCTACACAGAAATCATTGGCAGAAGAAGAAACATGGGAGGTATATGATGATAGGAGGAGAGCAAAAAAGAAAACAATAATGTAATTCATCTTCATCTTTGAAAATTGAATTTGGGTTATGGAAATGTGAGATTAGCTTTTGCTGCTTATATAGTGATATATTTTTACTAGGTAGCTTGTAGTAGGTGTAACATACTGTACTAGTAATTTGATTTGATTTCCTTAAATCAGCTTAACCTTAATAATTTTTCTTCTTCATTAATTAATCTCTTTCCATACACACATACAAAAAATCTATTTAGTTTTTGTTTTCTTTTACAAAAAGGTAAATTGTGTTGTACAATATATGACTTTTGGTCGGGTGATTAAGAAGCTATTTGTAGTTTTTTTTAAGAGTTGAATTAATTTTTTTTTATAAAAATAAGTTTTAAGAGTATTGCATCTTTGTCACGACTTGTTATAAAAATTAAAATAAAGAAATTTGAAAACGCAAAATAAATGTTTTTATTGAATGTCTGAAAACGCAAGAGTAGCTTTTCAAAGATTATTTTAAGTATTTTTTATTAGGATAAGCAAACGCAA